>Ga0351902_1023_pt2 | contig 46000 bp, 39 predicted proteins | sample BONcelHT113001D5_FD_205828 | JGI IMG/M metagenome (GOLD analysis project Ga0351902, IMG submission 205828) | Enriched cells from coal bed in the Powder River Basin, Montana, United States - BONCAT cells T11 rep1 HSBNCT.T11.300.1.D5 ...
GTCACCATGGGGTGCTCGATGGGCGTCTCTTCATCCATACCCGCCCACTGCATAAGGGACTTCACCCTGTCGCCGCCGAAACGGCGCATGATCTCGTCATCGAGGGAGACGTAGAACAGCGTTGAACCCGGGTCGCCTTGCCGGCCCGACCGGCCTCGCAGCTGGTTATCTATGCGCCGCGCTTCATGATGCTCGGTGCCGACTACGGCGAGACCGCCGAGCGAGACCACCGTGTCATGCTCCTTCTGCCACTCCTCGGGGTCCCGATTCTCGGTCGTGCCGCCCAGAATTATGTCAACTCCTCGACCTGCCATGTTGGTGGCAACGGTCACCGCACCCAACCGACCGGCCTCAGCGACAATGGAGGCCTCCCGCTCGTGGTTCTTGGCGTTCAGTACCTGGGCACGAATGCCGGTGCGGATGAAGAGGTCGCTGATGGCCTCCGAGGTTTCGATGGAGGTGGTCCCGACCAGCACAGGCCTGCCGGCATCGTGCAGGGCCTTGACCTCTTTCGCCACTGCCTTGAACTTCGACGGTTCATCCCGGTACACCCTGTCGGCATAGTCCTCTCGTATCATCGGCCGATGCGTGGGAATCTCCACCACATCGAGCTTGTAGATGCGACTGAACTCCTCCGCCTCAGTCACGGCAGTACCGGTCATGCCGGCCAGCTTGCCATACATCCTGAAGAAATTCTGGAACGTGACTGTAGCGTGCGTCACGCTCTCACGCTGGACCTGGACATGTTCCTTGGCTTCAAGTGCCTGGTGCAGCCCTTCGGAGTATCGCCGACCGGGCATCAACCGCCCGGTGTGCTCGTCCACGATGATGACCTGCCCATTCTTGACAACGTAGTCCTTGTCGCGACGGAACAGCGCATGGGCGCGCAACGCGCTCTGCAGGTAGAACGTCAGCGAGTAATTCGAGCGATCGAACAGGCTGGGTCCTTTGAGCAGCCCCTGGCTGCGCAGCATCTCTTCGACCCGGGGCATCCCGCCATCGTCGGTGAGGTGTACCGTACGAGTACGCTCATCGATGCTGTAGTCGCGGTCCCGCGCCAGCGTCGCGACTATCCTGTCCAGCAACACGTACAAGTTGGCCGCCTCTTCCGAAGGAGCGCTTATGATGAGCGGAGTTCTTGCCTCATCGATGAGTATATTGTCGACCTCATCCACGATGGCGTAGGAAAGCGAACGCTGGACGCACTGTGAGAGATCGGACACCATGTTGTCACGCAGGTAATCGAAGCCGAACTCGTTGTTCGTGCCATACGTGATATGTGCCTTGTAGGCGTCCTGGCGCGAGATGGGCCTCAGCTTGGACCAGCGGCCGGCGGGGTCCTCGTATTCCGGGTCGTACAGGAACGACGGCTGCATGGTGAGGTCGTCCTGCCGCCCCGTGATACAAGCCACGGTCAGCCCCAGCGCATGGTAGATAGGCCCCATCCAGAGGCAGTCGCGCTTGGCAAGATAGTCGTTCACGGTGACGAGGTGCGCGCCCTTGTCAGGCAGCGCGTTCAGGTAGAGTGGAAGAGTAGCAACGAGGGTCTTGCCCTCGCCTGTCTTCATCTCGGCGATGCGGCCCTGGTGCAGGACGATGCCACCGAGGAGCTGGACATCGAAATGGCGAAGCCCTGTGGTGCGGCGGGATGCCTCTCTTACCGCAGCGAAGGCCTCGGGCAGCACATCTTCCAGGCTGGCGCCGGCGCCGACTCGCTCACGCAGGTACTCAGTTGTCGCGCGGAGAGACTCGTCGTTTCGCTGCTGGAACTCCGGTTCAAGCTCGTTGATGCGCAGAACCAATGACTCCAGCTTCTTGAGCTGTTTTTCGTTGGAGTCAAAGAGACCGCCAAACGTCTTGCCGATGAGAGAGCCGATGCGTGCCACGAATAACCAGTGTATCTCGAAATGGGCAGGTCACTCAAACATCGCGCCAATGGAGAGGCCGGTATGGATGCGGTGTATCGCCTCACCCAGCAGAGAGGAAATCGAAATCACGGTAATCTTATCCAGTCGCTTCTCTTCCCGTATGGGAATGGTATCTGTGACCACCACTTCCTTGACGGGAGAGTTGCGAATCCGTTCTATCGCCTTGCCTGACAGCACAGCATGGGTGGCACAGGAATATACCTCCGTGGCTCCCTTCTTAAGGAGCGTATCCACCACATTGGTCAGAGAACCTGCCGTGTCTATCTCGTCATCCACCGTCAACGCAGTGCGTCCGCTGACCTCACCGATAACGTTGAGGGCTTCGGTTGAATCGTTGTTGCCGAGGCGGCGCTTCTCGATGATGGCCAGTGAAGCGCCAAGGTTCGCGGCCACGTCACGTGCGCGCTTGGAGATGCCGATGTCGGTGGCGACCACCACGAGGTCGCTCAGCTTCTTCCCACGGAAATACTGACTGAGTAGCGACACCGCGGTCAATTCGTCGACAGGAATAGTGAAGAACCCCTGTATCTGCGGCGCGTGGAGATCGACCGTGAGGATGCGATTCGCACCGGCGGTAGTCAAAAGGTCGGCAACGAGGCGCGCGGTGATGGGCACTCGCGGTTGGTCCTTCTTGTCGGTGCGGCCGTAGCCGTAGTAGGGGACCACCGCCGTCACGCGACCGGCCGAGGCGCGTTTGAACGCGTCAAGCATGATGAGCAATTCCACGAGGCTATTGTTGACGGGGCTGCATATCGGCTGGATGACGAAGACGTCCCGCTGTCTGACATTCTCGAGTATGCGAACGAACGTGTTCTCGTTGGAGAACTCAAATACCTCGCTCTTGCCTACAGGCATCCCGAGGTACTCACACACAGCGGCAGCAAGGGCGGGATGGGCATTGCCCGTGAATACTTTGAGTTCATCCATGCGGAAGACACCTTAGAGGCGCAGGGGTCGCTGACGCATTATAACACCGTCATATGAAGCAGTGGGCTTTTCGCAAGGATACGGGCCATGCTCAGGCGGCCCCGGGAATGGGATGACGTTCACACAACTCGAGTACGATGGAGTGTACGCGATGCCTTACCGTCTCGCTGGTCGGCTCGTGCAGCACATCACAGATGAGCCGGGCCACCGTGCGCACCTCGTCCGAAGAGAAGCCGCGCGTGGTGATTGCCGGAGTGCCCACACGCAGTCCGCCGGCAATCATGGCCGACCGGGTGTCGTACGGAATCTTGTTGCGGTTCGCGATGATGCCGGCCCTCTCGAGCGCATCCTGCGCTTCCTTGCCCGTCATGGTCAGATTCGCCAGGTCAACCAGCACAAGGTTATTGTCCGTGCCGCCACTGACCACGCGCAAACCCGCATCGACGAACACATCCGACATGACACGAGCGTTGGCTACTATGGCCGCGGCATAGTCCTTGAAAGCCGGTAGAGAGGCCTCCAGGAAGCATACCGCCTTGGCGGCGATGATATGCATCAGCGGGCCACCCTGGCTGCCCGGAAACACCGCCGCATCCACCTTCGAGGCATGGGCAGCTTTGCTGAGAATGAAGCCGCCACGCGGTCCGCGGAGGGTCTTCTGGGTAGTACCCGTTACGATATCGGCACACTGCACGGGCGACGGATGTACGCCTCCGGCAATTAGACCGGCGATATGGGCTATGTCCACCATGAGAAGCGCGCCGACTTCGCGCGCGATATCGCCGAAGACGGAGAAATCGATGATGCGCGGGTAGGAGCTGGCGCCGGCTACGATGATATTCGGCCTCTGGTGCAGCGCGAGGGAGCGCACGTGATCGTAGTCGATGCGCTCGGTCTTGCGGTCGACGCCATATGTCATCGACCGATACAGCTTGCCCGAGAAGTTGACCTCGGCGCCATGCGTGAGGTGGCCGCCATGGCTCAGGTCCATGCCGAGGATGGTGGCGCCGGCTGGTACGAGCGCCTGATATGCAGCGAAGTTGGCCTGGCTTCCGGCGTGAGGTTGAACGTTAGCGTGCTCAGCACCGAACAGGCTCTTTGCGCGGCTGATTGCGAGAGATTCCACTTCGTCGACGACGCCGCATCCACTATAGTAGCGCCGCCCGGGATACCCCTCGGCGTACTTGTCTGTCAGCAGACTGCCCATCGCGTCGAGGACCGCATGACTGACGTGATTCTCGGACGCTATGAGGTCTATGGTGGTCGCCTGGCGACGGCCTTCGCGTTCAACAAGAGACGCAAGAGCCGGGTCAAATGCGCGCAGTGAATCGTCGCAGACGGGCGAGGCCATGGAGACCGTACTATACTACCTGCGTACCGCCCGGTCAACCACCATCACCTCGGGCCGGCGCTTTGACAGCACTACCTGCCCGTGGTAGATTACCGTGACTTAGCAGACGAGGACGCTGAGTGCTAATGGAACTCACAACCAGAAGGGAACGGATACTGCGCACCATCGTGAGCGAGTACGTTGCGACGGGCAGCCCTGTCGCGTCCAAGATAGTCTCGCTCACCGATGTTCGTGTGAGCCCTGCGACAATCAGAAACGACGTGACGTCCCTCGAAGAAGAGGGTTATGTCACTCGCCCCCATGCGTCGGCAGGGGCCGTCCCCACCGATCGCGCGTACCGCTTCTACGTTGAGTCTATCGGCCATGACGTGCAGCTTCCGATTGCGGACCAGTTGCTCATCGCGGGCGTGTGTCACGACGCGGGAGAGGAACTGGACACAAGGCTGAGACTGATAGCCACTCTCCTGGCGCATTTCGTGCACAACGCAGCGCTTGTCACCCAGCCGAAGGCAACCAGGGCCAGCCTCAGGCACCTGCACATAGTGTCGCTGCAGGACACACTAGCCCTCCTCATACTGGTCCTTTGTGAGCCCGCGGTGGTGCGCCAGAGGACGATTTCGCTCCCGGCGCCGTTGTCGCAGGATGAACTCACGGAGCTGTCGAACAGGCTGGGGACGCGGTTCGCGGGAATGACAGTCGACGAACTATCGGCCGAAATAGGCAACGCAGGGGACGACCGGGAACTGGTGCTCCAGATCGTTGACATGATGCGTGCGGAGGACCGGCCCGAGCTTGGTCGCGCGTACCTTGAGGGTCTCCACCTTGTGTTGAGCCAGCCGGAGTTCGCCAAGAGCGCGAGAACGCTCACCCTGTTGAGGATGATTGAGCGCGATGACTGGCTGGAGACGGCCCTTGGACCCGATGCCATCGAGGCGGGCGTGCGCGTTATCATCGGACAGGAGAACCGCGACGAGGCATTGCAGGACCTTAGCCTGGTAATCGGGAACTATGGCCTGAGCGGCCGGTCGCGAGGGGTGATAGGCGTCGTTGGACCGAAGCGTATGGACTACACCCGCGCAATCTCTTCAGTCAACTATCTGGCGTCGCTGCTGAGCGAGTCTCTCGGCGATTCCGTCCACTAGGGAGGAACGTGTCTGTGATGCAAGACGAGCAGCAGTACGAGGAGTCCGGCGACAACGTCGTAGAGGACCGGGCAGCAGGTGTCGTCGAGGCAGAAGAGCGGTTGCGCGCCGCGGAGGAGCAAGCCCGGACGTACCTGGCCAACTGGCAGCGTGCTCAGGCCGACCTCGAGAACTACAGGAAGAGGGCGCAGCAGGAGCGGCGCGAAGCCACGGAGTATGCGAACAGCACTCTCCTTGCTAAGTTGATGAGTGCATTCGATGACCTGGAACGGGCGTTTTCCCGTCCAGTCGCTGAGATGAGGAAGGCCGCGTGGGCCGATGGTGCGAAGCTGAGCTTTCAGAAGCTGAAGGGCGCGCTGGAGAGCGAAGGGGTACAGGAAATCGAGGCTCTCGGGCAGCCTTTTGACCCGCGCTTTCACCAGGCCGTCATGCGCCGCCCCGGCCAGGAAGACATCGTGCTTGAGGAAGTCCAGAAGGGTTACATCATGAACGGACGCGTACTGCGCCCCACCATGGTGGTGGTCGGCGCACAAGAAGTTAACGAAGGTAGTGAGCAGTAAGTATCAAGGAGGAATGAGATGGGGAAAGCTATCGGAATCGACCTGGGGACAACCCTCAGTGTAGTAGCGGTGATGGAGGGGGGAGAGCCAAAGATTATCCCGAGCGCCGAGGGAGGCAATCTCGTGCCATCGGTCGTTGCCATAAGCAAGAATGGCGAGCGCCTTGTGGGCGAGATAGCCAAGCGCCAGGCAATCGTCAATCCTGAGAACACCGTGTTCAGCATCAAGCGGTTGATCGGCCGGAAGTACGATGATGCGTCGGTGCGGCACGACATCAAGCGTCTGCCCTACAAGATTGTCGCGGCGCCCAACGGCGACTGCAGGGTCGTGATGGGAGGCAAGGACCACAGTCCTCAGGAGATATCTGCGATGATTCTCCAGAAGCTGAAGGCGGATGCCGAGGCCTATCTTGGTGAGAAAGTCACCGACGCGGTTATCACCGTCCCGGCGTACTTCAATGACAGCCAGCGGCAGGCGACAAAGGACGCCGGCGCCATCGCCGGCCTCAACGTTCTGCGCATCATCAACGAGCCGACTGCGTCCTCCCTCGCCTATGGCATGGACAAGACAGGGGACCGAACGATAGCGGTGTATGACCTCGGTGGAGGCACATTCGACATCTCGATCCTCGACATCGGCGATGGCACATTCCAGGTGAAGTCCACCAACGGCGACACTCATCTGGGCGGCGATGATATCGACCAGCGGATAATGGACTGGATATGTGACGAGTTCCGCAAGGAATCCGGAATCGACCTGAAGCAGGACCGCATGGCTCTGCAGCGCATCAAGGATGCCGCGGAGAAGGCCAAGAAGGAACTCTCCACCGTTGCCCAGACAGAGGTCAACCTCCCGTTCATCACAGCCGACGCAAGCGGTCCGAAGCATCTCACCATGACCCTGTCCCGCGCCAAGCTGGAGCAGCTGGTGGCTGACCTGATCGAGCGAACTCTCGAACCGGTGCGGCAGGCGCTGAAAGACGCGGGCATCTCGCCATCGCAGGTGGATGACGTGGTCCTGGTTGGCGGGCAGACGAGAATGCCGAAGGTCCAGGAAGTCATCCGCCAGTTCTTCGGCAAGGAGCCGGTGAAGGGCGTCAATCCGGACGAAGCGGTCGGCCTCGGTGCGGCGATTCAGGCCGGTGTGCTGAAAGGTGAGGTGGGTGAGGTTCTGCTACTGGACGTCACTCCGCTTACGCTCGGCATCGAGACTCTCGGCGGGGTGGCCACTCCTCTCATACCCAAGAACACCACCATCCCCACTGAGAAGAGCCAGATATTCAGCACCGCTACGGACAGCCAGCCGAGCGTGGAGATCCATGTCATCCAGGGGGAGCGCCCCATGGCTGGAGACAACCGAACCCTCGGCAGGTTCATGCTGGACGGAATCCTCCCGGCGCCACGAGGTGTGCCGCAGGTGGAGGTTACGTTTGAAATCGATGCCAACGGCATACTCAATGTCAGCGCACGTGACAAGGGGACCGGCAAGGAGCAGAAGATCACTATCACCGCCTCCAGCGGCTTGAGCAAGGATGAGGTGGAGAAGATGCGGCAGGAGGCCGAGCGGCACGCAGGAGAAGACAGCCGGCGCAAAGAGGAAGTCGAGACGCGGAATGCCGCCGACAGCCTTGCTTACACCGCTGAGAAGACACTGCGCGAGCATGGAGACAAGCTTCCCGCCGACGTGAAGCAGGAGATTGAGAGCAAGACTGCCGGACTCCGCACGGCGTTGCAGGGCCAGGATGTCTCCGCAATCAAGAGTTCCATGCAGGCGTTGTCGGACTCCATCCAGAAGGCTGGCGCAGCGGTCTACGGACAACCCGCTCAGGGCGCGCCGGGCGGCCCCCAAGAGCCTCACGAGGACACCGTTGATGGCGAGTTCAGGGAGGTCTAGGTAACACGTATGGACTTACGCGAGTTCGAACGCACCGCCACACGTATCCGCGAACGGGCACGGGCTGAAGGAAGGCTCGTCGACAACCCCGACGACGCCGAGTTGACGTCGATTCTTGAACGAGAACCAGGCGTCCGGCGCACCATCTACGGCAACCACGTAGCCGACAGCGAGCCCACCTCCCGTTCGGCCATATTCACCAAGAACAGTGTGGACGACGTATTCGGTGACGACGAGACACGACTGCTCGCACAGTGCGAGCAGAGCCTGGCCCACCAGCGAATCATCTCGGTGGACCGCATCGTAGGCAACCGGAACAACACCACGAGCGTCCGCCTGCTGGTGCCTGAGCGTTTTGCCCACGTGGCCTTCGGCGGAAGGAACCTGTTCTACCCGCCAACCGGCCCCGTCACCGACCCCACGTACCACATCGTGTTCTTCTACGACGAAGCGTTCGACCGCAATCGCGATCTCCCTCTCGCGCAGAAGGACATCACCATCCGGCTTGCCATGCTGGACGGAGGCAAATTCGTCAAGGTTGTCCGGAACGGCAACTACATCGGGGAATACAAGAAGGGTGTGTTTGCGGCTGAGGACTGGACCCAGAAGACATACGGCAAGGGCATCTTCCTGCACGCAGGGTGCCGGGAAGACCACCTGCAGTCGGCACACGGAGACTACCGAACGGTTCGTACGCTGCTTGTGGCGCTGAGCGCCAATGGAAAGACGTCGACCACGTGCAAGATTCTCGCCCGTAAGGGCAACGAGAAGTCGTGGCTGATACAAGACGACGGCGGCACCCTGTTCCCGGACGGGTCTTTCGGCGGTTTCGAGGGCGGAGGCGTGTTCGTCAAGACGGAGGGTGTCAACCCCGGAACCCAGGCAGAGATATTCTACGGTCTGCTTAAGCCATCGACCCTCTGTGAGAACGTGTTCGTTGATGATGCCGGCGAGTTCGATTTCTACAACTTCAACCGGACGTCCAATGGGCGAGCGGTCGTCAGGCGCAGCGACTTCATGCACGCCAGCACGTTCATCGACGTTCCCAAGGCCGACAACTTCATCCTCATCACCAGAGGCCCCCTCATACCGGCCATATCCCGTCTGAGTCGCGAGCAAGCGGCCGCGTTGATGGTGCTTGGGCAGGCGATGGAGTCTTCGGCCGGCAACCCGGCGCTCGCCGGCACCATCCGCGGGGAGTTCTTCTACGATCCGTTCGTGGCGGGCAGTCGTGCCGCGCACGCCAACAGATTCTACGAGATTCTCCAGGGTCTCCCGGATATGAAGTTCTACCTCCTGAACACCGGGGGAATAGGCGTCCTCGCACCCAGCTCAGGAGACCTTGAAGAATCGATGGAGAGCAGGTATCGCGACATCGGTCTGCAGGACACTATGGCCATTCTCGACTCGCTGCTGCGTGGTGGACTCGAGGATTGGGTGGACTCTCCCACTGGATTCCAGGTACCCGGTTCGGTCAGGGCTGTAGACGACATCTACTTCCACCCGGAGAAGCTGTTCACCTCCTCCGAGTTCGAAGAGAATCAGCGCGGACTCAACCTCGTTCGCCGTGAGGCGATCGAGAAGCTGGGGGACGAACTCCACCCGGCAGTCAGGCGTGCATTCGAGTAGATTTCCCGCCGACCGGCGGCGTTCGCCATCTCCTGCAGAAACAGAGGGCGCTGCGTGGGATGGTGTGCATCACGTCTTGGTGTTGCGACGCGGAGCAAGTACAATAGCGTGTAATCGGTGGGAAGGTGAGGGCATTCCAACATGGCCACCATTGAACAACTCCGTACCAAGCTGGAACACGACAAGGCGCAAGTGCTTGAACGTCTTGAACTGCTGAAGGCGGACAGCGACAGCGCCGGCGAGACACGTGAAGGCAGCCCCTTCGGCAAGAGAGAAGAGGAGGCTACCGAGGCCTTCGAACTCGAGAAGCGTATGGCGATGGAGCGCAACTTGAGGGACAGTCTCACCGAGATTACCCGCGCCCTCAACAAGTTCGAGTCCGGCGACTACGGCAAGTGCGAGGTGTGCGGCCAGCAAATCGACCCGGACCGACTGGAAGCTCGTCCTCAAGCCAGCGTCTGCATGCGCTGCAAAGCGCTGCAACCCAAGAGTGCCGCAGGTGCGTCGCAGTAGCGTCATCGTGGCGGCGGCGCTGCTGTCCCTCGCAGTGGTGTTCGACCAGCTCACCAAGGTTTGGGTTCGCGCAAGTCTTCACGTCGGCGAATCCATGCACATCGGTGGGCCTCTCTACTTCACTCACGTGGAGAACCGCGGCGCTGTCTTCGGACTCGGACAGGGGTATTTCCTGATTCCTACTATCGCCACCATACTCATACTGGCGGCGATACCTTTGATAGTGCGACACCTCCACGTCCACTACGGATACACTCTCACGAAGTTCGAGGCGGCGTGTGTCGGGCTCATCGCGGGCGGCGCAATCGGCAATCTGATCGACCGCACCACGCGCTCGGCGGTGACCGATTTCGTGGATGTGGTGCTCTGGCCAGGCTTCCGATGGCCGGCGTTCAACGTCGCCGACGCCTGCGCAGTCGCGGGGACCATACTGCTCCTCATCGTGTTCTTCCGATACGGTGCACGCGAAGTTGAGCACACTGCCAATCCCTGAAACCCGAGGGCACGCCCTCGAAGTCCGCGCCGAGACGACGAGCGAACGTCTGGACGTGTTCCTGTCGCAGCTGCCGGATGTCGGCACTCGCTCGCACGCGCAGCGACTCATCAAGCAAGGCCTGGTCACCGTCAACGGCTCAGCCCGCAAGGCGGCCCAACCGGTCCATCCCGACGACATCGTCAAGGTCTTCATCCCTGGCGAGTCGCCCTCCCCTCGACCGGAAGACCTGCCACTCACCGTCCTGTATGAGGACGCCGACGTGCTGGTGATAGACAAACCGGCAGGAATCGTAGTCCACCCGGCCCCGGGCCACAGCGAACACACGCTCGTCAACGCACTCCTAGGGCGGTATCCCTCCCTGGATTGCGGCGACGTAATGCGCCCCGGCATCGTCCACCGGCTGGACAAGGATACGTCCGGCATCATGGTCATCGCGTTGCGTCCTGAGGCACGGGACTGGCTCATCGCACAGTTCAAGGGCGGCGAGGTACACAAGACTTACCTCGCGCTCGTTGTTGGCCAGGTCGAGAATCAGGGCACTATCGAAGGAGCGATCGGGCGACACCCTGTGCACAGAAAGCGCATGGCGCTGGTGGCCACGGGCAAGCCGGCCCGCACCGACTACAGCGTGGTGGAACGTCTTGGGGCGTACACTCTCGTAGAAGCGCGTCCCGTCACGGGACGCACCCATCAGATTCGAGTCCACTTCGCGTCCATCGGGCATCCGGTCGCCGGAGACCGGGTCTACGGGAATCACGCCGCGTGGCGTTCCCTTGACCCGATGCTGCAACGTCATTTTCTCCACGCTACATCGCTGTCCTTCCGGATGCCACGCACTGCGATAGACAGACGGTTCACATCGCCACTACCTCTGGACCTGCAGGCAGCCCTCGACCTGGCGCGCCGGCTGGCCGGCGGGACTTCTTGCCCACCCCAGTCCGACATGTTATAGTGCCCCCACTCTACGATGGACAGCGGCAAGTATCTGGAGTCTATCCAACGGCTCTCCGGCGACCAGAGTCGACGCGAAAGCAAGCTCCTGGCCGAAATGCTGGGAGAAGCGGGCTACGACGACCTGGCTGCCTACGAGGCCAACCTCGCGGAGCAGCAGAGTCGCCTGCTCTTCTCCATCCAGGCGGAGATCGAAGACACTGAGATGGCCCTGCGCCAGACAGAGCAGCTTGCACAGAAACTGAAGAAGCAGCTCGACCGGCTGAAGGGTCTCCAGAAGGTCTTGTCCAAGTAGCTTCCGTGGCATGCAGGCCGGGCCTTCAACACCTGGCACGACGAACCCAGCAGTCTCCTGGAAGAACCACGTATGACGAGCGACAGTCAGGGTCAGATTCGAGTACGCTTCGCCCCAAGTCCAACCGGCTATCCCCACGTAGGTAACATCCGCACCGCGCTGTTCAACTGGCTGTTCGCGCGCCACCACGGCGGCACGTTCATCCTGAGAATCGAGGACACCGACACAGCCCGACGGGTCGAGGGAGCTGTTGAATCCATCATGGATGGACTCAGATGGCTTGGTCTGGACTGGGACGAAGGCCCGGTATTCCAGTCGGACAGGCTCGCCCTGTACCGCGAGGCCGCCGACACACTGATTCGTAAGGGCATGGCATACCGCTGTTTCTGCTCATCCCAGAGGCTTGAGCAGGTGCGTGCGGAACAGTCGCTGCAGAAGCTACCGCCCAGATATGACGGCCATTGCCGCACGCTCACGCCTGAAGAGGTCGCGCGGAGACTCGATGCCAATGAGCCATCCGTCGTCCGCTTCAAGACACCGCTGGAAGGTGACACTGTGGTCGCAGACCTCATCCGGGGCGACGTCACCTTCAGCAACGCGACGCTGAATGATTATGTCCTACTAAAGTCGGATGGCTATCCGACCTACCACCTTGCCAATGTGGTGGACGACCATGACATGCGCATCACACACATCATGCGTGCCGACGAGTGGATATCGAGCACACCGCTACACGTGATGCTCTACGATGCATTTGGCTGGACTCCTCCTGCGTTCGCCCACCTCCCCATGATACTGGGACCGGACAAGGCGAAGCTCTCGAAGCGTCACGGGGCCACGACAGTCACCGAGTACCGGGACGAAGGCTACCTGCCGGAGGCCCTGTTCAACTTCCTCGCGCTGCTGGGATGGGCACTGGACGATAAGACTGAACTGTTCTCTCGCGAGGAACTCGTCGCCGCCTTTTCCCTCGACCGTGTAGGCAAGACCGCAGCCGTGTTCAACAAGCCGAAGCTGGACTGGATGAACGGCGTATACATCCGCGCTCTCCCGCTGAAGGAGTTCGCGCATCGTGCCCTTCCATACCTTGAACGCGATTTGCCGGCATCAGTCGCTCGCCCTCTCGACGCCGCGTACGTGTCGCGAGTCGCCGCACTGGTCCAGGAACGTACAAAGGTGCTGTCAGAACTGGCTGCGCTGTGCGAATTCTTCTTCGTGGACACACTCACATATCCGCCCTCCGACCTGGTCGCCAAGGGAATGGATGCCGCCGGAACACGTGCAGCCATGCACGCGGTTCTCAGGGGCCTTGAGACTTCCGAGTCGTGGAACGCCACGAGTCTCGAGTCGGTCATTCGTCCCGCCTGCGATCTCACGGGTCTGGCGCCGAAGCAACTGTTCGGCGTGCTCCGTGTGGCGTTCACAGGACGAACCGCGGCGCCACCGCTGTTTGATACGATGGAGGTGCTCGGCAAGACACGGTGTGTGAAGCGACTGGCCGACGCGATCGCGTTGCTGGACACGCACCAGACAGGCACTGCCAACGCAAGCAATGTGTAATCCAAGGAGGTCTCTGAGATGCCAGAGTTGAGAATGGTCGTGTGCTGCAAGCAGACGCTGGATCCCGAAGCCCCGCCGACTGCGTTCAAGATCGACCCCGCCACTAAACGGATGACTCTACCCCCCGACATCAAACCGGTCATCGGCCAGTACGATGAGTTCGCGCTCGAGGCGGCACTACGATTGAAGGATGCCAACGGCGGCAAGGTCACCGTGCTCAGCCTCGGAAACAAGCTGGTGCGGGATGTCATCAAGAAAGCACTGGCCGTTGGCGGTGACGAGCTGGTGCTTCTCGAAGACGCGGCATTCGAAGACAGCGATAGCTGGTCGACCGCCTACGCACTTTCGCTCGCCATCAAGAAGCTCGAGGGTTTCGACGTCATCTTCTGCGGTCGCCAGTCCTCCGACTGGGACTCGGGTCAGGTGGGAGCGGGGCTCGCGGAACTCCTCGGACTTCCGCTGGTAACGCTCGCACGCAAGGTGGAAGCCATTGACGGCGGCCTTCGCATCGAGCAAGTCATTCCCGACGGCTTCCAGGTGGCTGAGGTGCAGACGCCAGCGGTGGTAACCGTGACAAGTGAACTAGGCAATCTCAGATACGCAGTGTTGAAGGGAATAATGGCAGCCGCGAGGAAGCAGCCCATAGTCTGGACGCCGGCAGACCTCGGCGTTGACGCATCGGAAGTCGGCGCGTCCGGAAGGCGGCTGAAGCTCAGCCGCCTGTACCAGCCCGTGAAGGAGGCCCGCTGCGAGATTGTCGCAGGAGAGTCCGCCGCTGAGGCGGGCGCCAATCTGGCTGCCAGGCTTCGCGAGGCCAAGGTCATCTAGCTCTGAGACGGCAGGAGGTCACTAATGGAAGACTACAGTGGTGTGATGGTATACGGCGAGACAGCGGGCCAGAAGCTGGCAAGCACAACGTGCGAACTCCTGGAGTGTGGGCGACGGCTCGCCGCCGACATGGGTCAGGGCCTCTCATGCGTGCTGACAGGACAGCCTCCGTCTTCGGTGGTGGATGAGGCCGCAGCGCGCGGGGCAACGACCGTCTACACAGCCGCGCTTGGCGACGCCTCGGCACTCGATACTGAAGCCCACCTCGCGGCAGCGATGGCAGCCGTGGGCGAGGCGAAACCCTCAGTGATTCTCATCGGGCACACCGCGCTCGGCAGAGAGATGGGTCCCAGGCTGGCGTTCCGCCTCGGGACGGCTGTCGCGACGGACTGCATCGACCTCAAGATCGACGCTGAGTCTCACCGAGTGGTGATGACCAAGCCCGTATACGGAGGCAACGCTCTGGTGGATTTCGTGGCGGCGACCACCCCCCAGGTTGCGACAGTGCGACCCAAAGCCATGTCCGCGGGGGAGCCGGCACCGGGGAGGCAGGCCACCGCGGTATCCCTCAGCATCCAGATGCCGACCGTCAAGGTAGCGGTCAAGGACCGCATCCTGGAGGAGGTGGTCGGAGTCAAGCTTGAAGACGCAACTGTGGTCGTGAGCGGCGGGCGCGGCGTCGCAGGCCCAGCCCCGTTCACCACGGTGCTGAAGGATCTGGCCGAAGTGCTCCACGGCGCGGTCGGAGCCTCGCGTCCCGCCTGCGACAACGGCTGGGCGCCGGAGGCGATGCACATCGGACTGACAGGCAAGATTGTGGCCCCGGAGCTGTATATCGCCGTGGCCATCTCCGGTGCGAGCCAGCACATGGCAGGCTGCTCCGGCTCCAAGACCATCGTCGCTATCAACAAGGACGCCGAGGCCAACATCTTCCGTGAGGCAACGTACGGCGTCGTCGGTAGATTTGAGGATGTGCTGCCGGCCTTCACGGCAAAGCTGCGCGAACTCCTGGCAGACTAGCGTCACCACGATTACGACAAGAAGGCGGCGTGGCCTCAGGCCACGCCGCCTTTCGTTTGGTGTGGTAAGGATGCTACTCGGCCTTCTGAGCCTGGTGGCGCGCGATGATCTTCTGGCTCATGTGCGCCGGGACTTCCTCGTAATGACTGAACACCATGTCGAAGTCTCCCCGGCCCTGCAGCATGGAACGCAGGTCGATGGCATAGCGCAGCAACTCGGAATATGGCGCCTGCGCCGAGATGACGTTCAAGCCTTCTTCCGGGTTCATGCCCAGCACACGTCCGCGTTTGGTGTTCAGGTCGCTGATGACGTCGCCTGTCATTCCATCCGGAACCCTCACTGTGAGGTCCATGATGGGTTCAAGCAGCACTGGCTGGCCCTGCTGCAGCCCCTTCCTCAGAGCCTGGGCCGCCGCAATCTTGAAGGCGATATCCGAGGAGTCCACCGGATGAAAGCTTCCGTCGTAGAGAATCACCTTCACATCCACCAGCGGGAATCCGGCGAGGATACCTTCCTGCCTGCCTTCGTTCACTCCCTTCTCCACAGAGGGAAGGAAGTTGTTTGGAATCGAACCACCGACAATCTTCGTCTCGTATTCGAACCCTCCACCCTTGGGTAGAGGCTGCAACTCCAGCATCACGTGACCATATTGCCCATGCCCGCCGGTCTGCTTCTTATGTCGATATTCGGCTTTGGTGGGTAGCGTGATGGTCTCTTTGTACGGTACCTGCGGGGGACTGAGCACAACCTTGACGCCGAACTTGCGGCTCATCTTATCCTTGACGACCTCAAGATGGGTGTCCCCCACTCCCGCCAGGAGGTTCTCACCGGTGTCAGGATCGCGACGCAGCACGAGCGACGGGTCCTCTTCGATCATACGCGGAAGGATTGTGCTCATCTTGTCCAGATCGCCCTTGGACTCCGGATGCACAGCCATGCTGTACGTGGCCTTGGGGAACACGATGCCCGCAAGTGCGGCCTGGTCTTTCAGCCCCAACGTGTCGCCCGTCGCAGTGACACCGAGCTTCGCGATCGCCCCGATGTCGCCCGCGGATACCTTCGTCACAGTGAGTTGCTGCTTTCCCAGGGGAAGGAACAGCTGCCCGATGCGCTCGGTAGAGCCCTTGCTGACGTTGACCACCTGCGAGTTGCTCGCAATCTCTCCGGAATAGACACGAAAATAGCTGATCTTGCCGGTGAACGGATCCGCGGTCGTCTTGAAAACCATTGCGAGGAGAGCATCGGAAGGAGGAGGTGTTGCGCCGGCGCCGGCAGCCTGCCTTTCGACGGGCGACGGCAATGATGCGCAGATGGTATCCATCACCGTGTCAACACCAACGTTCTTGAGCGCCGAAACCACCACCACCGGGATTGCGACGCCCCGGCTGGTCGCCCGCCGGACCGCCTCAGCAATCTCAGGAGTCGTCAGTTCCGTGCCTTCGAGGTACTTGTTCATCAGGTCATCATCGACCTCGACGACTACTTCCACCAGCTTGTCCCTGAGCGACAACGCCTCGTCTTTGAGCTCGGCAGGGACATCCTGCTCGACGTCCTGGATGTACGCACGCATCGTGACCAGGTCAACGTAGCCGCGCAAGTCCGCCTGGGCGCCAATCGGCATCTGAATTGCGACACAGCGATTCGAGAGCCTGGACTGAATGTCTGCGAGGGCCTTCAAGAAATCCGCGTTCTCTCGGTCCATCTTGCTGATGACCACCAGCGCGGGAAGGTTCAACTCGCGCACGTAGGACCACACCTGTTCAGTTCCAACTTCAACCGAACTGCTCGCGCACACGAGCACAAGGGCCGCATCGGCGACCCGAAGGGCCGCCTTCACCTCACCTGAGAAGTCAAGATATCCGGGAGTGTCGAGGACGTTGATCTTGTGCCCTTTCCACTCGAGCGGAAGCAGGGCGAGATTGAGGCTAAGGTGGCGCTCTATCTCGCTGGGGTCATAGTCTGATGTGCTTGTGCCTTCGAGAACGCTGCCCAGACGCTTGATAGCTCCCGAGCGGAACGCCATCAACTCGGAGAGGGTCGTCTTGCCGGACCCGTAATGTCCCAGCAATGCAACGTTGCGCAGCTTGTCAGGTGAGTATGATTCCACGGCACTACTCCTTTGTTGAGGACAGCGGTACGACAGCGAAATCAGGCTGATTATACGAGCACCGCCTTGGCATTCGCAAGGATTGCGAGTGCGGGAGGGCGATGCTACAATGCCCGAGTTCGTAGCATCACATGTCGCTATCCAACGAAGAAGTACGTCACATAGCCTGGCTGGCGCGCCTCGGAGTGACCGACGCTGAGGTCGAGCGATTCCGTGAGGACCTGTCGGTCATCCTGGAGCACTTCCGCGCGCTTGAGGAACTGGATACCAACAGCGTACCGGCCGCAGCGCACGCGAGCCTGCTGCACAACGTCCTCCGAGACGACGTGCAGGCGGCATCGCTCCCCAGCGATGAAGTCCTGGCCAATGCGCCCGACAGCGAGGATTCCCTTTTCCGCGTGCCGCCGATATTGGAATAGCCCTACACGGCGACACCCCGTGCAGAAGGAGCGGTCAGATGAGTGGTGATCAGTTGCATACGCTGTCGATACACGCCGCGCGAAAGCTGCTGCACTCCCGCGAGCTGTCCGCACACGAGTTGACCGAGGCGTGCCTTGAGAGGGTGGACCAGGTCGAGCTGCGGCTCCGTGCGCTTCTGACCGTCTGCGCCGACAGCGCGCTGGCCCAGGCGGACGAAGCAGACCGCGAACTTGCGACGGGAGACGCGGCGCCCTTGACCGGCATCCCGTTCATCGCCAAGGACCTCCTCTGCACGCGGGGAATACGCACCACGTGCGGTTCCCGTATCCTCGAGGGTTTCGTCCCCCCCTATGATGCCACTGTCATCGAGCGATTGCTGCGGCAACACGCTATCATGCTGGCAAAGGCGAACATGGATGAGTTCGCCATGGGCTCCTCAACAGAGCATTCCGCCTACTTCCCGACGCACAACCCGTGGAACCTGGATTGCGTTCCAGGAGGCAGCAGCGGAGGCTCCGCGGCAGCCCTGGCCGCCGATGAGGCGCTGTTCTCGCTTGGGTCGGATACCGGCGGCAGCATCAGGCAGCCTGCGGGGTTCTGTGGGGTGGTGGGACTCAAACCCACCTACGGCCGCGTGAGCCGATACGGGCTGGTGGCATTTGCGAGCTCCCTGGACCAGGTGGGGCCGTTCGCCAAGGACGTCGAAGACTGCGCGCTGGTGATGAACGCCATCTCGGGCCAGTGTCCGCATGACTCCACATCGGCTCCTGTCGCTGTTCCTGACTTCGCCACATTCCTGACCGGCGATGTCCGCGGGTTGAAGATTGGAGTTCCCAGGGAGTACTTCATCGAAGGAATGCAGCCGGAGGTACGCCGCAGCGTTGAGGAGGCCATCGCCCTGCTCGAGCGTATGGGGGCATCCGTCCACCGCGACGTGTCGCTTCCGTCGACAAAGTACGCCCTTGCCGCCTATTACATCATCGCGCCCAGCGAAGCCTCCGCCAACCTCGCGCGGTACGACGGCGTCAAGTATGGCTTCGCGCGGAGGCTCGCAACCACTGAGGAATCGGTAAATGCGACCCGCGGCGAGGGATTCGGCCAGGAGGTCAAGCGCCGCATCATGCTCGGCACCTATGCCCTCTCGTCCGGCTACTATGATGCGTACTACCTCAAGGCACAGAAAGTAAGGCATCTCATCAGCGAGGAGTTCAAGCGTGCGTTCGCGGAGTACGACGTGCTGGCGATGCCCACTTCGCCCACGGTGGCCTTCGAACTCGGGGCGAAGACGAACGACCCCATGCAGATGTACCTGAGCGACGTGTTCACCCTCCCCGTGAACATCGCCGGCATCCCGGCTCTTTCCCTGCCATGCGGATTTGCGGGAGGCCTGCCGGTCGGGCTGCAACTCATGGCGGACCGCTTCCGCGAAGACCTGCTGCTCAAGGTGGGTCATGCGTACGAACAGGCCACCGAATGGCACCTGCAACGGCCATCACTGTGAAACGGATGCGGCCGCATCCTCAGGAAAGATGGGAACGGCGGACACGAAAACCGCGAGGGGGTGAACGATGACAGATGACCTGGTGGAACAGGCGTCGCGCAAGGCGATGGACGCGGAAAGACAGTTCTGGGGTTGTTCTCAGGCGGTTCTTGGCTCACTTCAGGAGACGTTCCACATCGGAGACAATGAGTCATTCAGGGCAGGCACGATCCTCTCTGCGGGCGTGGCAAGGCGAGGAGAGACATGCGGTGCGCTCATCGGCGCCCTCATGGCGCTCGGCGTTGCATGTGGACGAAACCAGATGTCCGACAGGGAAGCCTACAACAAGGCCATGGACCACGCACAGGGCGTCGTCGATGCGTTCAAGGCCGGGATTCAGGCCCGGTACAATCTCCCCGAACCCCTCCAGACCACCCTATGTCCTGACATTCAGACACGGCTGTACGGGCGCTCTTTCGATTTCACCGACCCTGCCGAACGCAAGGCGTTCAACGACGGCGGTGGACACAATCCCAGCGGGTGCCCGATGGTGTGCGCCATCGCGGCCGAAGCGGCGGCACGGAAGATACTCGACTTGCGGCAGAACGCCTAGGGCAGCAGGTTCATCGCCGCTTTGACCTCGCGAAGCGTCTCCCGCGCGACGCGGGACGCCCTCTCGGCGCCGTGCCCGACGACTTCCCGTACATACTCCGGGCGAGACTGCAATTCGAGTCGCCTTTCTCTGAACGGGCCAAAGTAGTCGACGATTCCCTGCGCGAGGAGCTTCTTGCAGTCCACGCATCCGATTCCGGCGACACGACACTCGGAGCCGATCTCCTGGACGCGACCAGGAGTGAACATCTTGTGCAGCGTGTAAACGTTGCAGACCTCGGGATGGCCGATATCTGCGCGCCGTTTGCGCGCGGGGTCGGTGAAAGCCGTGCTCACCTTTCGCCGAATCTCGTCGGGAGTGGACGCGATCTCGAGGTGGTTGTCAGCGCTCTTGCTCATCTTGCCGGTACCATCGAGACCGACGATCATGGGGAATTGAGTAAGTTTGGCCGCGGGCTCGGGGAACACATCTCCGTACATCGAGTTGAACCGCCGCACTATTTCGCGCGCGAGCTCGAGATGCGGTAGCTGGTCCTCGCCGACCGGGACCATTTCGCCCTTGTAGAGGACGATGTCGGACGTCATAAGTACAGGGTAGCCGACAAGCCCGTAGTTCACATTTTCGGGATGCATGCGCACCTTCTCTTTGAAAGTGGGCACCCTTAGAAGCCAGTTGAGCGGCGTCACCATGCTGAGCAGCAGGTGAAGCTCGGTAATCTCAGGAACATGTGATTGCACGAAGACCACGCTCTTCTCAGGGTCGACCCCTGCGGCCAGCCAGTCGAGCACCATATCGTTGATGTCCTGCTGCAGTGACGCAGTGCTCTCAACCGTGGTGAGCGCATGGAGGTCGACAACGCAGTCGAAGCACTCGTACTCCTCCTGGAGGGCGATGAGGTTCATGATGTGGCCGAAGTAGTTGCCGATATGCTGCCGGCCGGTGGGGCGCGCTCCAGAAAAGACTCGCTTGGCCATAGGTCTACTCACTGTCTGACAAAAAGAATGGTAGCGCATACCGGATTTGAACCGGTGATCTCCTCCTTGAGAGGGAGGTGTCCTGGGCCGCTAGACGAATGCGCCACCGCGAAGACCGGACAAAGTGTATTCTGTAGCCAACGCCTCAGTCAAGCTAGAGGGGCAACTGGGCCTGGCTTCCGGGAGGAACCGTGTTCAAGGCTGCCTCCATGAAGTCCCGGAAGAGCGGGTGCGGACGCTGGGGGCGAGACTTGAACTCTGGATGAAACTGGCAGCCGAGCATCCACGGATGCCCTGCGACCTCGGCAATCTCGACGAGGCGCCCGTCTTCGGACAGGCCGCTGAAGACGAGGCCGTTCTTCGAGAGTAGCTCGCGATAGTCATTGTTGAATTCGAAACGGTGCCGGTGGCGTTCCCGCACGAGGTCCACACCGTAGGCGCCTGCCGCCTTCGTCTCCGGGACGAGCCTGCACGGGTAGCTGCCGAGACGCATAGTTCCCCCCATACGCTCGATGCTCCGCTGCTCGGGCAACAGGTCGATTACCGGGTGCTCCACCTGCCGGTCAAATTCGGTCGAGTTCACACAAATCGACCCAAGAGTGGCTCGCGCAAGCTCTATCACCATGACCTGCATGCCGAGGCACAGGCCGAGATACGGAATGCCACTCTCCCTCGCGTACCGGGCGGCCAGTATCATCCCCTCGATGCCACGAATGCCAAATCCACCGGGAACGACGATGCCCTGCGCGGACGCGAGCCTCGTGGCGACGTTCTCCGACGTGAGCTGCTCGGAATGTACCCAGAAGAGGTCCAGCTTCCGGTTGTGGAAGAGCGCGGCGTGCTTCAGTGATTCTCGCACTGAGAGATACGTGTCCTCCAGTTCAACGTACTTGCCAACGAGGGCGATGGAGACCTTCTCATCCACCGCGCGAAGCCGAGCCACCATGTCTTCCCAGGCCGAAAGGTCACCGTCGTCTTCTGGCAGCCGCAGCTTAGCCGCTATCAGCCGCCCCATGCCCTCCCGCGCCAGCACAAGCGGCACCTCATAGATGCTTTCAACAGTGGGGAGCGGGATCACAGCATCCGCAGGCACGTCACAGAAGAGCCCTATCTTGCCTCGCAGTTCCGCCGGCATGGGGAAGTCACTGCGGCACACGATGATGTCCGGCTGTATCCCCATGCTGCGCAACTCGCGCACGCTGTGCTGAGTGGGTTTGGTCTTCAACTCCCCGGTGGAGTTCAGATGGGGCAGGTATGTGACGTGAACGTACACAACATTCTCCCGCCCCACATCCTTGCGTATCTGGCGTATCGCCTCAATGAATGGTTGTCCTTCGATGTCTCCTACGGTGCCGCCTATCTCAGTGATGAGTACTTCCGCCTGCAGGTGCTCCGCGCAGCTCAGGATGGTACGTTTAATCTCATCGGTGACGTGGGGCACCACCTGGATGGTCCCTCCGAGGAACTGTCCCTCGCGCTCCTTGTTGATAACGGAACTGTATACGCGACCGGACGTTGCGTTGGCCTCGGATGACAGATCGGTACCGATGAAGCGCTCATAGTGTCCCAGATCAAGATCGGTCTCCGCACCGTCTTCCGTGACGTAGACCTCGCCATGCTGATACGGCGACATGGTGCCGGGGTCGACATTCAGATAGGGGTCAAGCTTCTGGACAGCGACGTTGACGCCGCGTGCCTTGAGGAGGGTCCCGATGGAGGCGACGGTTATGCCTTTGCCCACCGAGCTGACAACACCGCCGGTAACGAAGATATGTCTCGCCATTCTTGTGGCCGGTAACCGCTTGTCCGCATTATAGGTAGGCGGCATGACCGTGTCAATGAAACGGCCCGTATTGCCGCGTCCACGTGTCTCCACGCCCCGGTGACGGCAATTCACGCTCGGCGTGTTTGCCGTTTCAGACTGACGGTCAGAAGAAGACACCGCACCTCGAAGACGACTGATTCTCTCGCAGAACATTTGACAGCTGCTATGCGTGGTGTTAGAGTACTGCGGCAAGCGGTTGCCGTTCACCGTTTACGTTTCGAGTTTTTGGCCGGGTGCTCACATGAGAAAGGTGCTTGTTCGAGAGGAATTCTGTATCGGGTGCGGGCTCTGTCGCGTATACTGCGAGGCACATCACGCCGGGAATGACGACCCCCTCAAGGCACTCAAGAACTGCGCCGCGCCTCACGCCGGGGGCATAAGGATCGAGCAACACGATTCTCTTTCGGTCTCGGTCCGGTGTCAGCACTGTGCGGAGCCTGCGTGTATAGAGGCGTGTCTCACCGGTGCAATGCATCGTCTCGAGGACGATGGCCCCGTACTTATTGACTCGGACAAATGCATCGGCTGTGGAACGTGCATGCTGGTGTGCCCATACGGGGCGATTTCCAGGGACTCTGTGAGCGGGAAGGCAGTCAAGTGTGATGGGTGTCTTGACCGCGAGATACCGCGTTGCGTCAGCATCTGCCCAAACGGCGCACTGATAGTTGTCGACGGGGTCCGCGAACCGGCAATATCAGCGGCAACCGGTAGCCGCCCCCACATTCTGGTATAGTGCGCGGCACTACCGTTTGAGGAGGTACTGCCGTGAACCTGAAACGCCCCAATTCCAATGATGCCACACGTACTGCCAACCGGTCACGCGATGTCGTGCCGATGAGCGGTCTGTGCTCCCGCTGTATCGATGGGTGTACCGGCAACTGCGAAGTGTTCAAGGCCACTTTCCGTGGTCGAGAACTCATCTACCCCGGCCCCTTCGGCGAAATCACCGCGGGAGGCGACAAGGACTACCCGATAGATTACTCCCACCTGAATATTCAGGGCTACGCGATGGGCGCCAAGGGTTTGCCCGCCGGCGTGGCGGCCTCTCCGGACACAACGACGTTCCCGTACGTGGACACCGAAACATCTTACGGCTGGGACAAGAAGGTGACCCTGCGTGTGCCGGTATTCACCGGTGCTCTGGGTTCGACCGAGATTGCGCGGAAAAACTGGGAGCACTTCGCGATCGGCGCCGCCCTCAGCGGCATCACGCTGGTGTGCGGCGAAAACGTCTGCGGCATAGACCCCAAGCTCGAACTTGATGCGAAGGGCAAGGTGGTCTCTGCTCCAGACATGGACCGCCGGATTGAGGTCTATCGTCGTTACCACGACGGCTACGGCGAGATTCTCGTCCAGATGAACGTTGAGGACACGCGTCTGGGCGCGGGCGAGTACGTACACAAGAAGCACGGCCTGGAGACCATCGAATTGAAGTGGGGGCAAGGCGCCAAGTGCATCGGCGGCGAAATCAAAGTTGCCAGTCTGGATAGAGCGCTGCAGCTCCAGGAGCGCGGCTATATCGTGACTCCCGACCCACGCGACCCCATGAACCAGGCGGCATTCAAGAGCGGTGCTCTCAAGGAATTCGAGCGGCACAGCCGCATGGGATTCATCAGCGAGGAAGGGTTCTTCAATGAGGTGAAGAGGCTTCGCGCTGTTGGGTTCAAGCGCATCACTCTGAAGACCGGCGCGTACAGCCTGCGCGAACTGGCCATGGCCATCAAGTGGGGTTCAAAGGCTCACATCGACCTGCTGACCATCGACGGCGCTCCCGGAGGCACCGGCATGAGCCCGTGGCGGATGATGGAGGAATGGGGGATCCCCAGCCTCTATCTCCATTCGGCAGCGCACGATTTCTGCAAGCGGCTTGCGGACAGAGGAGAGCGCGTGCCCGACATCGCCTTTGCGGGCGGCTTCAGCAGCGAAGACGGCATCTTCAAGGCGCTGGCCCTCGGCGCACCATACGTCAAAGCGATCTGCATGGGCCGGGCGATGATGATTCCGGGCTTCGTCGGCAAGAACATCGCCAAGTGGCTTCAGGACGGCAAGTTGCCCAACACCGTGAGCCAGTTCGGCTCCACACCGGAAGAGATCTTCGTATGCTACGAGGAAGTGAAGAAGATGGTGGGTGCTGACGAGATGAAGAACATCCCGCTCGGCGCCATCGGCATCTACAGCTACTCGCAGAAGCTCAAGGTTGGCCTGCAGCAGATAATGGCTGGCAGCCGGAACTTCAGGGTGGATACGATTACCCGCCGTGACCTCATGTCGCTCACCGAGGAGTGCGCCAAGGTCACCGGAGTTCCATACGTGTCGGATGCATACAGAGAGGAGGCGCTGGCAGTACTGGACAGCTAGCCCACAACCGCGGCTTCATCTTCCTGTCGGAGATGTCCTCGGTTGTGGCAGCGACACTCGTACCGTTGCGCCTGCAATACAGCAAGGAGGAGTGCCATGTCCTACAATTGGGGGCCACGTTTCATCGTCCCTTCTGAGACGCTGAGGACATTCTCCGGCAGGATTCTTCTTCGCGAGGACCTCGATGAGGGCCTCCTCAGAAAGGACCTCGACTCCATGGGACTGACCGGATCGGTCGTCAGGATCAGCAATCCGTGGTATATTCGCCTGACCGGTGAGGACACGTGGCTGAAGTTGGGCGAGTCGGACGACCAGTCCTCGAATTTCCCGGTCACCTGGGATACGACCCAGGTGGAGAACGGCGACTACGAAGTCCTGGGGTTGATGCACGTGTTTGTGAAGCAGGGACACCAGCAAGCAGTAGTTGCGCGCCAGAACGTCGTGCAAGTCACCGTCAAGAATTGATAACAGGATGCGCACCAGTTGAAAGTGGCCGTGATTGACTACGGCGCGGGCAACCTGCGAAGCGTGATGTCCGCGCTGCGTACGGTTGGCTGCGAGGCGGTTGTCATCGACTCGCAGACCGACATCCATGACGCTCGCGCGATGATTCTCCCTGGAGTTGGCGCTGCCGCTGACACAATGGTGAACCTCCGGCGTCGAGGACTATCCGATGTTGTGACTCGCTGGATCGAGGCGGAACGTCCTTTCATGGGGATATGCATGGGCATGCAGGTCTTGTTCACTCACTCGGATGAAGGACGAGGCCAGCAGTGCCTCGGCATCATACCCGGGCGCGTCGTGCGGCTACCGCAGGGATTGAAGGTGCCCCACATGGGATGGAATCAGGTTCGCTACGCCGGAGAGTATTCCATCTTCCGCACGATCCCCGATGATTCGAACTTCTATTTCGTTCACAGCTACGTGGCCGAGCCGGACGATGAGTCCATTATCGCAGCACACACGAACTATGGCGCGCCCTTCTGCAGTGCGGTGCAGCGCGGTCCGCTCTTCGCCACCCAGTTCCATCCTGAGAAGAGCGGCGTGCTGGGACTTCAGTTGTACAAGAACTTCGTGGAGACGGCCGCCGCATAGGTGGCCCCTGTTCCCCTGAGAGACTGACATGAACGAATACAGGTATGTCATCGTCGGCAACTCCGCCGGAGGTTACGCCGCCGCCCGTGAGATACGCCGGTGGGACGCCTCCAATCGGTTGCTGATGATTTCCGATGAACCCTACCCCGCGTACTCCCGTCCGCTCATCGCCAAACACGTCTCCGAGGGCAAACCCATCGACGCGATGCAACTGGCCCCTCGAAGTTTCTACGAGAAGAACGGGATAGACCTGAGGCTGTCCACGCGGGCGGTGAGCATCGACACAGAGAGTAAGGTCCTCCGAATGCACGATGGGGACACAGTGGCGTGGGACTGCCTCCTGTTAGCAACCGGCGGGGCGCCCATCGTGCCACCCATTCCAGGGCGAGACAGACAAGGAGTGTTCACGTTCACCACGTATGATGATGCAAAGGCGATCGCCCAGCAGCTGCCCGCAGTCCACCACGCGGTCATCGTGGGTGGGGGATTCATCGGGTTGAGTGCGGCGGATGCGCTTCGCAAACGAGGCATAGGCGTCACTGTCGTCGAAATGCAGCCACGTCTGCTCAGCACGATGCTTGATATGGCGGCATCCAATCTCGCCGAGGACGCGGCGATATCGGCCGGGGTCAGCGTCGCTACCGGCAGACGAGTGGTATCAATCAACGGCGACCACCCACAGTCGCACTCCGTATCCAGCGTGACGCTCGACGACGGAGTGAGGATTCAATGTGAACTGGTCGTACTTGCGGTGGGGGTCAGGCCACGCGCGGAACTTGCCGAGGGAGTCGCCTCCATCGGGCGCGGAATTCTGGTAGATGAGTCAATGCGAACCACTGCCCGGGGCATCTTCGCGTGCGGCGATGCCTGTCAGTCACACGACTTCGCACGAAACGAAGATGCCGTGCTCGCCATCTGGCCAAACGCGGTAGCGGGCGGTACGGTGGCGGGGGCCACGATGGCCGGCCAGCAGCACAGATATGAAGGCGGCACCACCCTGAATGCTCTGCCCTATTTCGGTCTGTCGGTAGGCTCCGCAGGGGTAGTCAATCACGACCCTGCCATTCACGAGATACTCGTCGCCTCAGGCCCGGGCTACTATCGGAAGGTGGTCCTGCGCGACAACATCATCGTCGGGATGGTGTTCGCGGGTGACACCAGCAAGTGTGGACTCCTGTACGCCCTGATGAAGCGCAAGGTGGATGTCCGGGATTGGAAGGAGTCCCTCGTGAGCGATAACTTCGGCCTCTTGTCGCTGCCTGCGGAGCTCTGGCGAGACGACATTACAGCGCGGTAGGTTTGCGCTATCCTGATGGATGTGACGGACTGCACACACGGAGTTCACGAGAGAGTGTAGGTGGAGCGCAACGACAATGAGAGAAGTGACACGTCTCAACAACCGGTACGGCGATGACAAGGTCTCTGATGGATGCTCCATCTTCGGTGTGATGGACACGTCGGGGGCAGTGATGCCGGCCGACGTGGCGATACGCGCCATAGACCTCATGCGCGATAGAGACAACGGACTCGGTGGCGGATTCGCCGCCTATGGCCTCTATCCTGAGCACGCCGACGAGTACGCGTTTCACATCATGTATACCAGTCGACAGGGACAGCGGGACACGGAAGAGTACCTGGCAGAGTCGTTCACTCTTCTTCAGTCGGAACCGATGGAGACAGACCCGACGGCAGTACCGAATCCTCCCATGATGCAGAGGTACTTCGCTTCTGTGCGTCCGGACCGGCTCGCCCACATGGACGAGGCTCAGTTCGTGGCGGACAGGACGATGCACATCAATACGAATATCACCGACAGCTTTGTGTTCTCCGGGGGCAAGAACCTCGGAGTCTTCAAGGGTGTCGGGCATCCTTTCGATATCGCACGATTCTTCCGCCTCGAGCGGTACAGCGGTTACCTGTGGACGGCGCACGGGCGCTTCCCGACCAACACACCGGGGTGGTGGGGCGGAGCTCACCCGTTCAGCCTGCTTGACTGGACGGTCGTGCACAACGGCGAGATATCTTCGTATGGAATCAACAAACGATTCCTTGAGCAGTACGGGTACGTGTGCTCGTTGCAGACGGACACCGAGGTAATTGCCTACGCGGTGGACCTGCTGGTGCGACGGCACGGCCTGTCAATGGAAACGGCGGCCAAGGTCATCGCGGCTCCCTTCTGGTCGGACTTGTCGATGACGGGCGGACCCGACAGCAGGATGCAGCAGGCCCTGCGGATTACCTATGGCGGTCTGCTTCTGAACGGCCCGTTCACCGTGATTATCGCTCGCGCCGGGGAAATGGTGGGACTCACCGACAGGATACGTCTTCGTCCCCTGGTGGTCGCGTCGCAGGGCACGAAGCTGTACCTCTCCTCCGAAGAATCCGCGATACGACTCGTGAGCCCGGAACTGGATGACGTCTGGATACCAATGGGCGGTCAACCGGTTATCGCCCGTCTCGGTCACGTGCCGACTTCCGACGAGCAATGGTCGATGGACGAGGTGCGTGCGAGTGCTCACTAAGCGCGTGATTCCGTGCCTTGACGTAAAGGACGGACGGGTGGTCAAGGGAAAGAGTTTCCTATCGCTCCGCGACTCGGGGGACCCGGTGGAGCTTGCCCGCCGTTACTACGCTGAAGGAGCCGATGAACTTGTGTTCCTCGACATCACCGCGAGCAAGGAGCACAGAGACACTATGGCAGGCATGGTGGAGCGCGTCGCCGACGTGGTCTTCATCCCACTCACCGTCGGCGGCGGTCTACGCACGGTCGAGGACATGCGACGGCTGCTGCTCAGCGGCGCCGACAAGGTGTCCGTGAACACGGCAGCGGTCCGCGAGCCCGAGCTCATCAGTCGCGCCGCCGACCGCTTCGGCAGCCAGTGCGTGGTGGTCGCCATCGACGCCAAACGCGTCATCAACTCTAAGCCGCTTCGCTGGCAGGTACATACATACGGTGGAAGCGTGCCTGTCGAGATCGATGCCGTGCAGTGGGCCGTCAGGGCTGCTGCACTGGGCGCCGGTGAGATTCTGCTCACCAGCATGGACGCAGATGGACACCGCCTCGGCTATGATATCGAACTGACCCGGGAGATATCGGCCAGCGTCGGCGTGCCGGTGATTGCCAGCGGTGGAGCGGGGTCGCCGCACGACCTGCTCCGCGCACTCGACGAAGGCAAAGCCGATGCAGTCCTGGCAGCGAGCATCTTCCATTACAATGAGATAAGCATTGCCGATACGAAGCGATACCTCACCGACCACGGCGTCGACGTCAGATCATAGGATGGAGTCATGAAGAGTTTCCTGCCAACCAGGTTCATCGTTGAGCGCGACCCGGCCCGGTGTATCCAGTGCAAGGTATGCGTCAACCAGTGCTCCTTTGGGGTGCACTACTTCGACGAAGACGAGGGCGTGGTCAAGTCCCACGAACAGAACTGTGTCGGCTGTCACCGGTGCGTGGTGTTCTGCCCGACTAACGCGCTCACTGTCCGCCGGAACCCTCTGGAGTATCGCGCAAACGCCAACTGGAAGCCGGAGGTCATCGAAGATATCCTCAAGCAGGCTGAGAGCGGCGGGATGCTCCTCACGGGGATGGGGGACGACAAGAACCACCGCATCTATTGGGACCACCTGTTGCTCAACGCCAGCCAGGTCACAAACCCCTCGATCGACCCACTTCGGGAGCCGATGGAGCTCAGCACATTCCTTGGAAGGAAACCCGACAGGGTGGAATTCGATGCCTCGGGAAAGATGACAACGGAACTGGCTCCACAGGTGAAACTGGAGACGCCGATCATGTTCTCCGCCATGTCGTATGGCGCCATCAGCCTGAACATCCAGACCTCACTTGCGCGTGCCGCCACGGAGCTAGGCACGCTGTGGAACACCGGTGAGGGCGGGCTACACCCCTCTCTGGCACGATACGGCGCGAACACCGTCGTACAGGTCGCATCGGGCCGCTTCGGAGTGAACGCGGACTACCTTCGTGCCGCGCGGATAGTGGAAATCAAGATTGGCCAGGGCGCGAAGCCCGGCATAGGTGGCCACCTCCCGGGCGAGAAGGTGACTGACGACGTATCGCGGACTCGCATGATTCCCAAGGGAACTGATGCACTGTCACCCGCACCTCACCACGACATCTACTCCATCGAGGACCTGCGCCAGCTCATCTATGCCATCAAGGAAGCGACCAACTACGAGAAGCCCATCTCGGTCAAGATAGCGGCCGTGCACAATGTGGCCGCGATTGCGAGCGGCATGGTGCGTGCCGGCGCCGACATCATCGTCGTAGACGGGTTGCGAGGCGCAACCGGAGCGGCCCCGAAGGCGATTCGGGACAACGTCGGCATCCCCATAGAGCTGGCGCTTGCGTCGGTCGACACGAGATTGCGGGAGGAAGGAATCCGGAACCAGGCTTCTGTGGTTGCCTCGGGGGGACTGCGCTCCAGCGGCGACGTGGCCAAGGCCATCGCACTTGGGGCGGATGCAGTGTACATCGGCACCGCGGCTCTGATCGCCCTTGGCTGCCACGTGTGCCAGCAGTGCCACACCGGCAAGTGCACGTGGGGCATATGCACAAGCGACCCTGCGCTGACCAAGCGCATCAACCCTGAGATCGGAGCGCAGCGTCTTGTCAATCTCGTGCGAGGGTGGAGCCTCGAGATAAAGGACATGCTGGGTGGCATGGGAGTCAACGCAATCGAGAGCTTGAGGGGCAATCGCCTGCACCTCAGGGGCGTCGGTCTGAATGACACGGAACTGGACATCCTCGGTGTCCGGTCGGCTGGCAGGTGACATGGCGACCAACACGCATCTGGAGAACACTGCGATGGAAATCGATGCCCGCGGAATGACATACCATGACCTCAATTCCGCGCTGAAAGGCGCGGTGGCCGGAGGAGCGACACATATCGTAGTCCGCAACGTGAACGGCCAGCGCTACATCGGCACGAACTTGAATGCGACGGTTTCGCTGGAATTGCACGGCACACCGGGGAACGACCTCGGAGCGTTCATGAACGGGCCATCCATTGTCGTTCAGGGCAACGGTCAGGACGGCGTAGGCAATACCATGAACGGTGGAGAGGTGATAATCCACGGACACACGGGCGATGCCCTCGGTCTGGCCGCACGGGGCGGGACCATCCTGATTCGAGACGGAACGGGATACCGCGCCGGCATACACATGAAAGAATACGAAGGAAAAGGCCCTCTGGTTGTGGTTGGCGGTGGCGCACAGGATTTCCTCGGAGAGTACATGGCAGGCGGCACGCTCATCGTGTTAGGATTGACTCAACACGAAGCTGGTTGGTCGCGAGCGAGGTTTGTTGGCACGGGGATGCACGGGGGAGCGATATTCCTTCGTGGTCGCATCGAAAGCCACCAGCTCGGGAAGGAAGTGGGCGTCGCCGCACCCGACGAGAAAGACAGGCGGACTCTCGAGGATGCCGTTGCGAAGTACTCACACCACTTCGGAACGAATCCTGCCGAGATACTGAACTCCGATTTTGTGAAGCTGTTTCCGCTCTATCTTCGCCCGTACGGCAGACTGTACGCCTATTGAACCGGAGCGACTTGACGCAGATTCAGCCGTCACGCATCGTAGTCATCCAACCAGAGGACTCGCCTTTGCCCGAACTGGCTGCTCAACTCGCGGCTTTGCCCGCTGCCGTCGAGGTCGTCCCTGCGACACCTCGTACACTGGATACCGCACTGCACCCCTCTCCCACCCTTGTCGTCATGATCATGGTCGACGCGGACGAGTTGTCGGCGCTTCCCCCAAAGGTCAAGACCTACACTCGCAGCCCCCTGCTTGCCGTTATTCCCCCGGACCTCGTCGAGCGTATCTCGTCCTATCCGGCGCTTGACGACTTCGTGGTGGCCGGAGTCGGCAGCGCGGAACTGCAGGCCAGGGTCCAGCGTCTCATCAGCTTGCACCCGGACAGCGGTGAGGTGCTGCGTCGGGGCGATCTCGCCATAAACACGTCGACGTGCGAGGTGAGCCTTGGCGGGCGCCTCATAGAGTTGACTTTCAAGGAGTACAGCCTTCTCAAGTTCCTGGCAACAAACCCCGGACGCGTGCACACTCGCGATATTCTGCTCAACAAGGTGTGGGGCTATGACTACTACGGCGGTGACCGCACCGTCGACGTCCACGTGAGGCGGCTGCGCAGCAAAATCGAGGACGCCAGCCACACATTTATCGACACCGTGCGGAACATGGGTTACCGCTTTCGCAAGGACACATAGAGCGCCGCTTCCTCGTCTCTGAAACACCCCCGTAACCATTCCGTAACCTGCTTGAAACCTTGCACGCGTACGCTGACCTTCACGGTTGTGAAGGAGGTGAGCATTGAGTGTGAATGCTGCAGACACGGCGTGGATACTCATATCCACGGCCCTCGTCATGCTCATGACCCCCGGGCTGGCGCTCTTCTACGGCGGAATGGTCAGGCGCAAGAACGCCATCTCGACAACCATGATGAGCTTCTGTGCCCTGGGCGTTGTGGGACTGTTGTGGGTGCTGTACGGGTACAGCTTCTGCTTCGGCGCGGACAGGGCGGGACTTATCGGAGGGTTCGAGCATCTGTTTCTGAGGGGAGTGGAACAGGCCCCGTCGGCCATCTACGCGTCAACGATTCCGCACCTTGCCTTCTTCGCCTTTCAGGGCATGTTCGCCGTTATCACCGTAGCTCTCATCAGTGGAGCGGTCGTCGAACGCATGCGCTTTGGGGCGCTCGTACTGTTCTCGGCCCTCTGGGTGACAGTAGTCTATTGTCCGGTCGCACACTGGGTGTGGGGCGCAGGAGGCTGGCTCCTCAGACTCGGCGCACTTGACTTCGCCGGGGGAACAGTCGTCCACATCTGTGCCGGATTCTCAGCCCTCGCCCTGGCCATCGTGCTCGGACCGCGCAAGGGCTACCACAAGGGGCAGGTGATGGAGCCGCACAACATCCCTATGGTCGTCCTGGGGGCCGGACTCCTCTGGTTCGGATGGTTTGGGTTCAATGCGGGGAGCGCCCTTACGTCGGGTGGTCTGGCAGCATCGGCGTTCGTCGCCACAAACACGAGCGCAGCGGCCGCCGCTGTCACCTGGATGCTGCTCTCGTGGTGGAATCGCAGGCCGAGCGCGCTTGGGACCGCAACCGGCGCCGTGGCCGGCCTGGTAGCGATTACACCGGCAGCGGGGTTTATCTCGCCCGTCATGGCGATTCCCGTGGGCATCGTCGGCTCGTGCGTATGCTATTATTGCATCCGTCTTCGCGTGAGGCTGGAAGTGGACGAATCCCTCGACGTGTGGGCGGTGCACGGTATGGGTGGTGTGTGGGGCGCACTGGCCACTGGTCTGTTTGCCGACCCAGCCATCACCGGAGGCGCTGCGGGCCTCCTACATGGAAACGCGGCACAGGTTGGAATCCAGGCTGTCGGAGTAGTCGCGGTCGCGGTCTTCGCGTTCAGCGTGAGCTACGGTCTGGCCCGCCTGATCGCCGCACTCGTTGGGCTGAGAGTTGAGAGTCGCGAGGAAACACTCGGGCTGGATCTTGCTCAGCATGCGGAACGTGCATATGGAGGCGCAGTGTCATGAAGAAGATCGAGGCCATCTTTCGTGAAGAGAAGCTCGACGCCGTCAAGAACGCTCTTGAGGCCAAGGGATACTACGGAATGACCGTCAGCCAGGTCCATGGCCGGGGCCGGCAGAAGGGTCTGCGATTGCAGCAGCGGTCGGGCGAGTTCGAGGTGGACCTCCTGCCCAAGGTCAAGGTGGAGATTGTAGTCCTGGATGAGGACTTGATTCCTGTTATGCACGCGCTTGCCGCCAGTGCGCGCACGGGAGACATCGGCGATGGCAAGATATTCGTACTGCCTGTGTACGATGCGTTGCGCATCAGAACGGGCGACGCAGGAGCAGACGCCGTCTGACGTCATACCGAGAATGCGGAGGTTCGAGTGACCGAACCGGCGAAATACGAGACAGTGATCGGGTTGGAAGTCCACGCGCAGTTGTCAACGCACACCAAGATGTTCTGCGGGTGCGCAACGGACTATCAGAACGCGCCGCCGAATACACACGTGTGCCCGGTATGTCTGGGCATGCCCGGCAGTCTGCCGGTAGCGAACCGCGAGGCCATCCAGTGCGTGATGATGACAGCGCTCTCGCTTCACTGTGAGTTGCCGCCCCACACCCGATTCGACCGCAAGAACTACTTCTATCCCGACCTCATGAAGGGATACCAGATCTCCCAGTACGACGCCCCCATAGGCCGGAATGGATGGCTGGACATCGAGTTGAACCAGCAGGTTAAGAGAATCGGCATCACACGCGTCCACCTCGAAGAGGATGTCGCCAAGTCCATGCACATGGGCGGCTATAGCCTCATCGACGTCAACCGCTCCGGCGTGCCTCTCATGGAAACGGTAAGTGAGCCGGATATGCGCTCCCCCGAGGAAGCGCGCGAGTACCTCGTCGTCCTCAGGTCGCTTCTCAGGTATCTCGGCGTATCGACAGGCAACATGGAGGAAGGCAGCTTTCGCTGTGACGCAAACATCAGTCTTCGTCCCATCGGGACCACCGCCCTGGGCGCCAAGGTCGAAGTCAAGAACATGAACAGCTTCCGCGGCGTGTATCGCGCCTTGAAGTACGAGGAGGAGCGCCAGGCTGAGGTTCTGCGCGGAGGAGGCACCCTGCGGCAGGAAACGCGGGGCTGGTTGGACGGCGAGGGGGTAACGGTGCTGCAACGCACCAAGGAGTACGCGGAGGACTACCGCTACTTCCCCGAGCCGGACCTGCCACCACTCATGCTTGACCGCGACTGGGTTGCCGGCATCGAGTCACGCATGCCCGAGCTTCCGGACGCGCGACGTGTACGTTTCGTTACCCAGTTCGGCGTGCCACCACAAGATGCTACGACTCTCGTCGCATCGCGGTCTTTCGCCGAGTTCTTCGAGGAGTGCGTCGCCCTGTCAGGTGCGGCCAGGGGGCGAGCCGTCGCGAACTGGCTTCTGGGCGATGTGAGTCGACTCATGAACGCCGATGGAGTCGAGGTGTGCGACTGTCCACTCACTCCCAAAGGAATAGCCGCACTGGTGGACCTTATCGACCACGGCGTGTTGGGCGGACCGGCTGCGAAAACCGTCCTCGAAGAGATGTATCGGACCGGCAGAGAGCCGGAGACGGTGATGGGTGAACTGAACCTCGGGCAGATGCACGGCAGCGATGAGCTGCTTTCCGCCGTCAGGCAGGTCATCGCAGACAATCCCAAGGCGGCAACTGACTACCGCGCCGGTAAAGAACAGTCGATGACGTTCTTGACGGGCCAGCTGATGCGCCTTACCCGCGGCAGAGCTGATCCGGCCACAGCCCGGCGACTGCTGAGCGAAGAACTGCAGAGGGCCGACAACTAAACGTTTGCGTGGACTCCGCGCCTTTCACGCGGGAGAAATGCACCCGAAACACACGCGAAACATTGGCGCCGCACAATACCGTCAGATGTTCGACTGAGCGCCCGCAGGGCGAACTCAGGCACAGGAGGAGAAATGGCCAAGAGAACTAGAGACGAAGCAAAGGAATATGTACTGAAGACCGCAAAGGAACATGACGTCAAGTTCGTCCGTTTGTGGTTCACCGACATACTGGGGGTCCTCAAGAGCTTCGCCATCACCGTGGAGGAACTCGAAGGCGCCCTGAGCGAGGGCATGGGTTTCGATGGTTCGTCCATCGAAGGTTTTTGCCGTATCGACGAGAGCGACATGATGGCTCTCCCGGACCCGGAGACCTTCCAGTTGCTGCCATGGCGCCCCAAGGAGCACCATGCGGTGGCGAGGATGTTCTGTGACGTGATGCGACCCGAGGGAACACCGTTCGAGGGTGACCCGCGGTACGTTTTGAAGCGAAACCTGAAGATAGCAGCGGACCTGGGCTACACGTTCTACGTGGGCCCCGAGTTGGAGTATTTCTACTTCAAGGACAAGTACGGGACTGAGACTCTCGACGAGGGCGGCTACTTCGATATGACGCCGCTGGATGTGGCGACGGACCTGAGGCGTGAGACTGTGCTGACACTCGAGGCCATGGGTATCGGGGTTGAATACTCTCACCACGAGGTGGCGCCCAGTCAGCACGAGATCGACATGCGCTACACGGACGCCCTCACAATGGCCGACAGCGTCATGACGTACCGGCTGGTGGTCAAGCAGACTGCGCTCGAACATGGTGTCCACGCATCATTCATGCCCAAGCCGATATTCGGGCAGAATGGCAGCGGCATGCATGTGCATCAGTCGCTGTTCAAGGACGGCCACAACGCCTTCTTCGACGCCAAGGGGCAATACAGCCTTTCGGATACCGCACGGGCATACATCGCGGGTCTCCTGAAGCATGCCCCCGAGTTCACTTCGATTACCAACCAGTGGATCAACTCGTACAAGCGGCTCGTGCCCGGATATGAGGCGCCGGTCTACCTGTCCTGGGCCCGCCGCAATCGAGCCGACATGATCAGGGTGCCGGGATACAAGCCTGGCAAGGAGAACGCGACACGCATCGAGTTTCGCGCGCCGGATCCCGCCTGCAACCCGTATCTCGCGTTCTCCGTGATGCTTGCCGCCGGTCTGGAAGGCATCGCGAAGGGTTACGAGTGCCCCGACCCGGTCGAAGAGAACGTGTACGTGATGAGCCTGGAGGAGAGAAAGCGGCGCGGCATAGACACGCTTCCCTCCAGCCTGTACGACGCCGTCCAGCTGACCGAGAAGAGCGAACTCGTTCGGAAAGCCCTTGGCGACCATGTATTCAATGCCTTCATCCAGAACAAGATGATCGAGTGGGATGAGTACAGGACGCAGGTGACCGAGTGGGAGATCAAGCGCTACCTTCCCGTTCTCTAGGATGACAACCTGCTACAATATCGTACGGCGTCCCCTCGCGGGACACCAACAGCGAGAGTAGCTTGATGCAGAGAATAAGCGACCCGAGCAGACAGCAGGCGCTGTCTGTTCGGGTCGCACTTGCACAGATCAATAGTACGGTCGGCGATCTGGACGGCAACACCGCACGCATCATCGAGTTCATCGACAAGTCGGTAGTCCAGGGCGCTGACATCGTGGTCTTCCCCGAACTCGCCGTGTCCGGCTATCCTCCCGAGGACCTCCTGCTACGCCCCCGTTTCATCAAAGAAAACCAGAGCGCTCTGCGCCGCATCGCCGAACACACGCACGGGCCACTGGTCGTCGTCGGCTTCGTAGACAGCGACGCAGACGTCTACAACGCAGCAGCGATAATCCAGAACGGCAGTATCGCGGGGATCTACCACAAGGTATTCCTGCCGAACTACGGGGTGTTTGATGAGAATCGCTATTTCCGCGCGGGACATCAGTGCCCCGTCTTCAACTTCGGAGGTATCGGCATCGGCATCACCATCTGCGAAGACATCTGGTACGAGGGTGGCCCGGCCAGTATCCAGGCCGCTCACGGTGCGGAGATAATCCTCAATCTCAGCGCTTCACCCTATCACAGAGGGAAGGGAGACAGCCGCCGTCAGATGCTGGCCACGAGGGCGCGGGACAACGTGTGTGTCTTCGCCATGTGCAACCTCGTGGGCGGACAGGATGAACTCGTGTTCGACGGCGAGAGCATGATTGTGGACGAACAGGGCGTCATGCTTGCGGCAGGGAAGCCGTTTGAAGAAGACCTCGTGCTGGCCGACCTGCAGGTGGAATCGGTGTTTCGCGCCCGTCTTCACGACCCGCGCTGGCGAAAGACTGAGACATTCCTGCTTGGCCAGACCCTTGAAAGGACTGAGGTGCTGCTGGACCCCGCCTCGTGCGGCGGAGTCAAACCACCGCTGGAGCCTCGTCCGAACCTCCCCATCGACACCATCGAGGAGGTATACAAGGCTCTGGTGCTGGGCACAGCTGATTATGTCAGGAAGAACGGCTTTCGCGAAGTAGTCATCGGACTCTCGGGAGGCATCGACTCGTCGCTGGTAGCCTGTATCGCCTGTGACGCGATGGGACCGCAGAACGTGGTTGGCGTGTGCATGCCCTCGAGGTTTACGGCTGACCAGAGCATCGAGGATGCGCAGAGTATCGCCGGCAATCTGGGCATACGGCTTCTGGACATCCCAATGGAGCCAGCCTACACCGCCTTTCTGAACATGCTCGAATCCGCCTTCTCGGGAAGACAGCCTGACTCAACCGAGGAGAACCTCCAGGCGCGCATACGCGGCACGATACTTATGTCATTCTCTAACAAGTTCAGATGGCTGGTGCTGACAACGGGCAACAAGAGCGAGATGGCGACAGGCTATACTACCCTGTACGGCGACATGGCCGGCGGGTTTGCGGTGTTGAAGGACGTCCCAAAGACGCTCGTTTATCAACTGGCACATCACCGCAACACGCTTGGTCCGAAACCGGTCATCCCTCAGTCGGTCATCCGGCGCCCACCTTCGGCGGAGTTGCGCCCGAATCAGAAGGATAGCGACAGTCTTCCGCCGTACGACGTGCTCGACCCAATTCTAAGGCTATACGTAGAGGATGACAGGAGTGTCGCACAGATAATTGCACTCGGTCACGATGCAGGGACCGTCGAGCGCACTGCACAACTCGTTGATCGCAGCGAGTACAAGAGACGCCAGGCGCCTCCGGGTATCAAGATAACGACTCGCGCGTTCGGCCGGGACCGCCGTCTGCCAATTACCAACAGTTTCCATGGGTGAGGAGCCACCAGGCAACAGACACCCGTGACGAAGGAGTTCAACATGACTGCGAAGGCATATCTGGTACTTGAGGACGGCACCACCTACGAGGGCGAGTCCTTCGGTGCGGAGAACACGACCTGCGGCGAGGTCGTGTTCGACACCAGCATGGCGGGATACCAGGAGATGCTTACGGACCCGTCATTTGGCGGGCAGTTGCTTGTGCTCACGTACCCGCTTGTCGGTAACTACGGCATCAATACGATCGACGACGAGTCACCGAACGTTCAGGCGCGCGGACTTGTCGTGCGAGAGCATTGTCTGACACCAAGTCATTTTGAGTCGGTTGAAACCCTGGACGCTTACCTCAAGAGACATGGCATCCCGGGCATCGCCGGAATCGACACACGAGCCCTTACACGCAAGCTACGCTCCTCCGGGGTCATGATGGGGTTGCTGACCACACAGTTGGCGCCTGACGAGGCTCTCGAGGAGTTGCGCTCGGTTCCCCCGTACGCAGAACTTGCCCTGGCGCATGGAGTCAGCATGGACAGCGAATGCGTCGTGACTCCAGCGACTCCGGGCGACTCGTTGCACGTAGTCCTGGTGGATTGCGGTGTCAAGCGCAGCATCATCAGGCATCTCACGGCAGCCGGGTGTCGTGTCACAGTCGTGCCGATGGCCACCAACGCCAGCCGCATCCGCGCGCTGGAACCGGACGGCGTCCTCCTGTCCCCGGGTCCGGGAGACCCGATACACCTGACCGACCTTGAGGGAGTGATGCGCGAATTGCTTGGCACGGTGCCGGTAATGGGCATCTGCCTCGGCCACCAGGTCATTGCGCGGGCCCTGGGCGCGAAGACATTCAAGCTGAAGTTCGGGCATCACGGAGGCAATCACCCTGTAAGAGACGTAGCGACGAAGCGCGTGTACATCACGACACAGAACCACGGATATGCCGTGGACGACCAGTCCCTACCGGCCGGTCTGGAGGTGAGCCACATCAACCTGAACGACGGGACGGTCGAGGGACTCCGCCATCGTGACTACCCTCTCATATCCATCCAGTACCACGCGGAGGGCACTCCCGGCCCCGCGGACAGCGCCTACCTGTTCCAGGACTTTGTGAAACTGATGGCGGCACACTCGTCACAAGCGGCCTGAATTGACAAGGCTCGTCATCGAGCGCTAAGGTTATCGAAGGTATGATTCGTGACAAGTGCGCCGTCTTCGGCACGTTCGCTCCCGGCGAAGACGTTGCACGCCTCACGTTCTTTGCTCTGTTCGCGCTGCAACATCGAGGTCAGGAAAGCAGCGGCATCGTCGTAACGGACGGAAGCGAATTGCGGCGACATGCCGCGAGCGGACTGGTTTCGCAGGTATTCGACGAAGAGTCGCTCTCACGTCTCGTCGGGTTCGCGGCTATCGGACACAACCGGTACTCCACAACGGGTTCCAGCAACGTGTGCAATGCCCAGCCCCTGGTGGTCTCCGGCCCCAACGGCCCACTCGCGCTGGCGCACAACGGCAATATCGTTAACGCGCTTGAACTCCGACATGAGCTTGAGGAGAAGGGATTCCATTTCCAGGCAACCACCGACTCGGAGGTGATCGCCAACCTCATCCTGGCATCTCCGGGCCATGACTGGATAGATCGCGTGGCTTCGGCAGCCCGCCGCCTGGTCGGCGCCTACTCCCTGACGCTACTGACAGAGGATGCTTTGCTGGCGGCACGCGACCCCAACGGCGTGCGTCCCCTGTGCCTCGGCTACATCGGCGCCAACCCGGTTCTTGCTTCCGAGTCATGTGCGCTGGACCACATCGGTGCGCGGTTCGAGCGAGAGCTTGACCCTGGAGAGGTGCTGTCGTTCCGCGCAGGAGAGCAGAAAAGGGTCAATATCAGCGATGGTCAGCGCCGCGCTTTCTGCGTCTTCGAGCACGTCTACCTGGCGCGACCCGACAGCATCATGGAGGACCGTCTTGTGTACGGCGCACGGCAGCGCATGGGCGCTCGCCTGTGGGAGGAGTATCCAGTGGACGCGGACCTCGTTGTCGGAGTACCGGATTCCGCGATACCTTCCGCTATCGGATTTGCGGACGCATCCGGAATCCCCTACTGCGAGGGACTCCTCAAGAACCGCTACATCGGGCGAACGTTCATTGCCCCCGACCAGCACCTTCGTGACCTCGGCGTCCAGTTGAAGTTCAACCCTCTCAGCAGTGCGATAGAGGGGAAGCGGCTGGTGCTCCTGGACGACAGCATCGTCCGCGGGACCACCATACCGCACGTGGTCACCTTGCTGCGTCGCGCCGGCGCGCGAGAGATACATCTCCGCATCTGCAGCCCCCCCCGTAATGCATCCCTGTTTCCTTGGCGTCGATATGGCTACCGAGCGAGAACTCATTGCGATGCGCAAGTCAGTGCCGGAGATACGCGAGCACGTGGGGGCGGATTCCCTGGGTTACCTCAGCATGGATGGACTGCTTGATGCGGTGCAGCGCAAGAGCAACACCCTCTGCACCGCTTGTTTCAGCGGAGACTACCCCGTTCCTGTCCAGATGGGACTGGATAAGTTTGCGCTGGAGTCCGCGGCATGACAGCTCAATCACAGCGCATAGGCGTTCTGTGCCTCCAGGGCTCGTTCGCGGAACACATCACGAAGCTCAGGGGCCTTGGGGCGACGGTCACCGAGGTGCGCCTCCCGGCTCACCTCGACAACATCGACGCACTCGTCATCCCGGGAGGCGAGTCAACCACCTTTCTCAAGCTTATCGACGCGTTCTCGATGCGTGAGCCCCTGCACCACGCGATCGCCGGCGGTCTGCCAGTGCTCGCCACCTGCGCGGGCGTGGTGATACTCGCCACGAGGATTTCCAGCCACCGCATGAGTCCGCTGGCTCTTGTCGACATCGCGGTATCCCGCAACGCCTTTGGCAGGCAGGTTGAGAGCTTCGAAGAGGACCTCACCATCGAAGGCATTCCTGGTCCGTCCTTCCGGGGCGTCTTCATACGCGCTCCCATCATACAATCGTGTGGCGCGGCGACCAGGGTTCTGGCCCGCATTCACGATGGCACCATTGTGGCCTGCCAACAGGGGCGCATTCTGGCGACCAGCTTTCACCCCGAGTTCGTGCCGGACCTGCGAGTACACGAGTACTTCCTGCGCATGGCGGATGGTGCGAAAGGCAGTGCCCGCTACCAGGTGAAGTGAGCGTGTATACTGGGGCTGAGCCGCCCGGATGACAGCGCAGTGGAGAGAGGCTTCGCACATGCAGACCCTGGACAAAGACACAGAACGGAAGACCGTCGCGATTCTGAAGGTCCTGTCTGAATCCTCAGAGCCACTCGGTTCGATAGCGATTTCCCGCGAACTTGAGAGGCACGGCGTGTTCTTGAGCGAGCGTGCAGTGCGCTATCACCTCCGGATGACCGACGAGCGCGGCTACACGGAGCCCATGGGACGGGATGGTCGCAGTATCACTGCAGATGGGCTGGAGGAGCTTCGTCTCGCCCTGGCGCCCGAACAAGTGGGCTTCATCATCGAGAAGCTGCAACTCCTGGCGTTCCACACGACATTCGACCCCGTGCGCAAGACCGGTCTAGTCCCCGTCAACACATCCATATTCAATGCCAGAGACTTTGGCGACGCGCTGCACGAGATGCGACTGGCCTTCGACGGTGGCCTCTGCGCCAGCAGGCTTGTGGCGGTAGCCCGTGAGGGAGAGAAGATGGGCACGCGGGTTGTGCCACGGGGCAAAGTGTCCCTGGCAACCGTGTGCGGAGTGGTCGTGAACGGCGTGCTCCTGAAGTCCTCCGTTCCCATCGAGTCGCGCTTCGGCGGAGTCCTGGAACTGAGAAACGGCAAACCCCGGCGATTCGTGGCGATTATCAAGTACGATGGCACTTCTCTGGACCCCTCGGAGCAGTACATCCGCGCCCGCATGACGGCGGTGCGAGATGCCGCGGCGTCCGGCACGGGGCGTATCCTCGCCAACTTCCGGGAGATACTCGCCCCCTCGCGCGTTGTTGTGGAGAAGCGTATCGAAGAACTCAAGTCTGCCGGCCTGAATGCCGTCTACCTCCTCGGCAACACGAGCGAACCCATATGTCAGATCGAGGTCGGCATGAACCGTGTGGGCATGGTCCTGATGGGTGGTCTTAACCCCGTGGCTGCGGCAGCAGAGGCCGGGTTCGACGTTGAGAACTCAGCAGAGAGCGGACTGATAGACTACAGCCAGCTTGTGGACATAGACCGGATCTAGCCCGGTCCCTCACACAATGCCCTTCGCATACTGCACCGCATTGGTGAAGAACCGGAAGCCATCGCCAGCGGCATCCGGGTTGCCGCGGCCGGTCCAGTTGGGATGCTGCGCTGCTCTCGTGAACCGGTCGGGATGAGGCATCAGCCCGAGCACCCGTCCTGAAGCATCCGTGAGCCCCGCGATATCGCGATAAGAACCATTCGGGTTGTACGGATACCCGGCGGGCCGGCCGTCCGGGCCGCAGTAGTACAGTACCGGCACGATGTCGCCTTCGGCCTCCGGCGGCACGAACAGCCGCCCTTCTCCATGTCCTACCGCGAGATCGATTCGATCGATGCCACGTGTGAAGACACACGGGTTACCCGGCGCGCTGCGCAGGTGCACCCAGCGACACTCGTACTTGCCCGACGTGTTCGGCAGGAGACTGACACGCTGTCCTCCGAACGGTACGGGAAGGAGACCCGCCCGTACGAGCACCTGGAACCCGTTGCAGATACCCAGTACGAGTCCGCCGCGTTCGATGAACGGCACCAACTGGTCGCGCAACCGCAGTTCGAGTTCGTTGGCCTGAACCTTGCCGGCTCCAAGATCATCGCCGTAGCTGAAGCCACCGGGGATGACAAACACCTGGAAACGATCCAGTCGCGGCTCACCCTCCGCGAGGCGCGTAATGTGAACCAGGTCGCAGTCTGCGCCGGCAACCTCGAAGGCGTACGCAGTCTCGGCGTCGCAATTCGTACCAGGAGCACGAATGACAAGGACTCTCGGCTTCTTCATATGAGCTACCAATCGAGCGGCCGCTTCCAGGCCGCCTGCAAGTCGCTGACCGGCGCCTCAAGCACCGGTTGTCCATCAGTTCCCAGGAAGCGCAGGCAAGGCCCCGCCTCCACAACTCCGACTTCTGCACACGGAAGCCCGCCGAACAACGCCCTGAATGAGTCGGCCTCTCCAGGAGGGACCTCGGCAATGAACCTGCTGTTGGATTCAGAGAAGAGGACGATGTCCTGCCGAGGAATCGCCTCTCCGAGAGGAACATCGGCAATCCTGATGCTCGCTCCGAGGGCACCGGCGAACGCCATCTCAGCAGCGGCAACCGCCAATCCACCCTCGCTCATGTCATGGCACGAACGGACCTTGCCCGCCGCGATGGCGCCCGAAAGCGCTGCCATGCAGGCCCGGGCTGTCTCGGGTCGCACGCGAGGTACACTTCCACCCTTTGCGCCAAGGAACAGGCCATACTCGGAGCCACCCAGTTCCGCGTAGGTGGCGCCCACCACAAACAGCAGATTACCCGGCCGCTTCAAGTCCATCGACACCACCCGGTGCACGTCAGGCATAACCGCCATGGCGGACACAAGGAGAGTGTGCGGAATCGAGATGATGCGCCCTTCCACCTGGGCGAAGTTGTTGAGGCTGTCCTTGCCCGAAATGAAGGGGGCGTCGTACGCCAGCGACATATCGTGACACGCATTGCACGCCTGCACCAGCGCCCACAGATTCTGCTCGTCGTCAGCACTTCCCCAACAGAAGTTGTCGAGGAGCGCTACCCTGTCCAGGCCTGCGCCGATGGCAACGAGCTGCCTCAGCGCCTCGTCAATGACTGAGGCGGCCATCCAGTACGGATCGAGGTCGCCGTAGAGCGTATTGATGCCATTGGAAACCGCGAGTCCGCGGTCGGAATCCAGCCGTGGGCGGATGACGGCCGCGTCACCGGGGCCATCTGCGTGCACGCCGACGAGGGACTTCAGGACACTCGCCCCCTGTACTTCATGATCGTACTGTCTGATAACCCATTCCTTGCTGCACACATTCAGAGAGGACAAGATGCCCAGGAGCGCTTCGGACAGCGAGGACGCAGGTCCCGGATCCGCCTCTTGCCGCGTCGGAGCCGGAGCCGCTGCGTGCAACTCCAATTGCGGACGTCCGTCGTGCAGGAACGACATGGCAAGGTCAGCCACGACATTGCCTTCGTATCTCAGCTCCAGCCGCCCCGTGTCTGTGAACGTGCCAATCACCGTGGAATCCACGCCTTCGTGGCTGCACACGTCGAAGAGCTCGGCCACGGACTCCGGCGGCACTGCCAGAATCATCCGTTCCTGCGACTCGGAGATCCATATCTCATCGTACGACAGCCCAGCGTACTTCAGCGGCACCCTGTCGAGATCGACGGTCACCCCTGTATCCGCACCCATCTCACCGACAGCGGAGGAGAGACCTCCGCCCCCCACGTCCGTAATACGCCGGTAGAGATGCCGGTCGCGCGCCTGCATGAGCGCGTCAATCGTCCGTTTCTCCACTATCGCGTTGCCGATCTGGACGGCGCTCCGGGAACGATTCACCGACGTGTCGTCCAGCTTCTCGGACGCGAACGTCACACCGTGAATGCCGTCGCGTCCGGTCCTGCCACCAAGGAGCACGACCAGGTCGCCGGGCTGCTGCATGCCTCGCTGCGCGGCCCACGAGGGCATGATGCCCACGGTCCCGCAGAAGACAAGTGGATTGCCCATGTACCTGTCGTCGAAACGAATCGCGCCGTTCGCCGTCGGGATGCCAAGGCGATTGCCGTAGTCAGCCACTCCCGCCCTGACTCCCTTGAACACCCTGCGGGGGTGCAGAACGCCGGCCGGAACGCGATCGTAGGGCGTGTTGGGGGAGGCAAAGCAGAACACATCGGTATTGAGGATGGGACGCGCACCCAACCCGGTCCCGAGGATGTCACGCACCACACCGCCAAGACCTGTCGCCGCGCCGCCGTACGGCTCAACGGCGGAGGGGTGATTGTGGGTCTCCACCTTGAAGCACACCGCGTTCTCGCCATCGAAGTCGATGACGCCCGCGTTGTCCTCGAAGACCGACAGGCACCAGTCCTTGTTGAGCGCCCGCGTTGCGCGCATTATCGTGCTGCGCAAGAGGTTGTTGATGGTCTCGCCGTCCACCTGAATCCTCGCCTTGAAGGTCTTGTGGACACAGTGCTCCGACCACGACTGGGCAAGCGTCTCAAGCTCGACGTCGGTGGGGTCGCGCCCGATGCCAGAGAAATACCGGCGTATAGCCTCAAGTTCCTCGGGAAAGAAGCCGAAGGACGA
>Ga0351902_1027_pt1 | contig 44794 bp, 48 predicted proteins | sample BONcelHT113001D5_FD_205828 | JGI IMG/M metagenome (GOLD analysis project Ga0351902, IMG submission 205828) | Enriched cells from coal bed in the Powder River Basin, Montana, United States - BONCAT cells T11 rep1 HSBNCT.T11.300.1.D5 ...
CCGGACAGGCAGCTTCAGGAAGATATACCGGCATTTCGAATTTCTCTGGCAATTCAGTCTCCAGCTGAATGAGGAATTCTTTCCCGTTACCCGTGCCATTCAACCATTCTGCCTTTCCCGGAGCAATTAAAATTGGAATTTCAGAATCAGTGCCATCAAAAGGCAATTGCGGGTTTCCTTTGCTATTGATGGTATTTCCGGTAAATAAACAGGCAATGTTGTTTGATTCGTTCAATTGTTTTTGCCATTCGGCCCGCAAAGAACTGTTGTTGAGTTCATCGTTTGTGTTCCCGGTAATCAGGATGCTAAAACAATCAGTCTGCTGCGCATAAATATTGCTGCTAAAGAATATTGTTCCAATTAACAGGGAATAGATAAAAGTATATTTTAACCTTGTTTTTCCCATTCCTAAAATATTTAACCACAATGAATTAATCAGATGAATTCGTTCAATTTAAATAAACACAAACAAAAATGCGGCAACGGTGATTATCAGGCCAACCATAAAAACGTTGTAAGCCCAGTGAAGCAGTTTGTATTTTCTGGCCAAAACTTTCCCGAGCGAATACTGGTCTTTTGTTAGTGTGGAATACAAATACGGATTGTTGTCAATCATTTCACTTATCGCCATTTCGTAATCTTCAGGCGACATTTGATAAAAATTTCCAAAAAACAACAAGTTCACTTTCTGCTGCTGAATATCGTCTTTTGTGAATTTTCTTTTTGAAATATATGGACGTGTTGAAAGTATGGCCAGCACAATTGTTGACAAACTAAACAAAATGAAAATGACGGTGGGAATGATAATCGTTGACTCTTGTTTAAACTTACTCACCAGTGTAACCAGGGCAATCGAAATTATTATCCCGTTGAGCGAAATCAGAATATTCGATTTGTTATCAGCAATCTGACTCAGGTTGATTTGGTTCCGGGCGGTGAGTTTAAACATGGAATCAACGCCGCGTGAATATTTTTTGGAGTAAATCGCCTTTTCTTCCCGCTTTTTAATCCTTTCTTTTAATTGCTCCAAATTTTTGGCTTTTGTTTCATCAAGTGTGTTTTTGCAATAATCGGTGTAAAAGGAATGCGCTTCGAATAACTTTACCGACTTCTTTTCGAATTCAGCCTTGCTCAATATTCGGATTCCTGCATTTTTTTGTTCCTGAAATAATTTCGTGGCCAGTTCGAAATAATTTTCCTCTCCCAAATGCATGAGGTCTGCATCGCATAAAACTTTATCGGTTAGATAAACTGCATTTTGAGGATAAGTGGTGGCTAAAATACACGCACTAACTTTTGTCCTGAATTCAGGATCAACATTTTGATGAGTTAGAAAATTGTCGGCTATTTTGGCGCTTTCCGCTTCGTGCCCCTGATAAGTCTTTACATACCCCGTATCGTGAAACCAGGCAGCAATGCGCAAAACATCCATTTCGTCAGTAGTAAGTCCTTCGCTGGTACCAATTAAAACGGCATTTTCAACAACATCTTTTGTATGTTCCAGCGTATGATAGGAATATTTCTCAGGTGTTTCCTTTTGTAATAGATTGGTAACAAAAACCTCTGCATCATTAAGAATTGTTTTATTTGTTTTCATCTTGGTTTTAATTAAAATTTTTCATGTTCTCTTCGTCCAAAATATAAATTGAAAGTGTTTGGTTATACCCTTTAACCATTACCGGTTGTTGAGGGATAAAAACTACCTGTTTTTCAGGCTCAAGCTGGTTAAATACCTGTTCCGAAATAGTTAACTGGGCGTTATAAGTTTTGTTGAGTTGTTCGATTCTTGACGCGATAATAACAACACTGCCTGTAATTGAATATTGTTTACGTAAGGAAGAGCCAATGTTACCAATTACCGCCTGTCCGTAATGCAAACCAATTCCAATCCTTGTTTTTGGGATATTTCCTGTTTCATTTTCGCTTTTTACTTTTTCAATTATTTGCCGGGCAGCCATTACCGCGTTTTGCGAAATATTACCATTGGCCACAGGAGCGCCAAAAGTAGCCATAAAACCATCGCCCAAAAACTGATTGATTACCCCGTTGTGCATTTGTACAATGTCAATCATAAAATGAAACAGTTTGTTCAGGTAGGTTACCACTTCTTCCGGTGTATGGCTTTCAACAAAAGGAGTGAAATCGCGGATGTCGAGAAACATAACGCAAACCATTTTCCGGGCGCCGGATAGTTCATCCTTTTTCGCGAGGATACTCGTTGCAATCTGTGGTGAAATTTGCTGTCCAAACAGGTCGATAATTTCATTTTTTTCCTTTACGTTTTCCCAGGAAATTATCATTTTCTTTTTAATTAAATTGGCTACAAATCCGGCTGCAATCCCCGAAATTATTAAGATTACACCCTGCCCCAGGTATTGCATCCCGGTTAAGTCGGGGTGAAAACGGTCAACCGGCACATTACTAAATTGGCTTGAATAATAAATAGAAATGGCAATAAATTCGAAAGCAGCCAAAATCCCGGTAAACACCGATAATTTAGCATCGAGCCGCAAGGTGGACAGAACAATAAAAATAAAATAAGTGAGGGTTGCCGGAGACTGCAGGATTACCGTTTGATGGGTATATTCCAAAATAAAAATGAATAAAACAGAGAGCAGGCTGATTTCAGAAAAAACATTGAGATAGGCAAAAACATAACGGTGCTTTGTGAATAGTAAAATCCTTTTTCCTAAAAAATAATGAACAAGCGACTCGTATATAATAATAATAACAGTAAAAATCAGTATGGCATAAAGCGCAATCCGGGTGTTGAACAATGTATAATATTGTTCACTGTAAAAAAGATAGATAACAATCAGAAGAAAGGCCTCGAGCGCTAAAAGACCAATTAAGAGCAATGCACGTAAACGTTCACTTTTGGAAATTTCAATACTGAATAACTCATTAACAGATAATGTTTTTTGCATCTTTTTCTGTTTTCTTTCTTTCATCGTATTTATGAATTACAATTCTCTAATCATTCTAAAATTGTATATTTTTTTATCCAATACGGCAAAGTTAGTTAATATTCACCAACTTATATTGGAAAAAAATTTGCTTATGTCTTTTTGTACTTGTTTATCATGAAATAGGCAAGTGCTGAAAAGACAAGCGTTACAGTTATTCTGAATGCCATCGCGCCAATTGTCTTTGTTTCGTAAATACCACCTGTGTTGATGTGAATAAATAGCCCGGCAAATGCGAGTATGAGCACTATTACTGAAATGCCTAACAGAGGAGCAGTCCATTTTTTGCTTTCGATAAATCCAAACGCAGCAATAAGATAGAGTATGCTACTCAGAAAATTCGCCCAAACAATAAAAAGCACATAATTGCCCTCTTTAGCCCTGACTCCAAATAAATCAAATATCACGGAGGTACTCAGGAATAAGGTAAGCAAACCAAAAGCAGCTAATAACGATGCCAATAAATAAGGAAGGGCCTTTTTCATATTACTTATTTTTAATTAATGTGAGAATTGATTGTACCATATTCGCTCCAATTCGATTTATATCGAATTGGAAATTGGCAATTCGCCATTTAAACATTTGAAGTTTGAATGTACCCATTACTATATGTATAAGTTCTTCGGTAGTAATGGCATTGGTAAATATTCCCTTTTGTTGTCCTTCCATAATCAATGGCATCAAATGTTTCATTTTTACATTCATTAGTTTAAGGATGGTTTCATTGATCAGCTGACTTTCTTCCATGAGACCATCCGAAAAAACGGCAACAACAAAATGCGGATTGTTTTTAAAAAACCTGAATTGCTCTGTGAATATTGCTTTAAAATTTTCTTCCGGATCTGATGATCCGGTAACATTTGTTAATCGCTGATCAATACTGTCAGCTAAATAATTAAGCATCGCAACTATAATTTCCTCTTTGCTGGTAAAGTGGCGGTATATGGCACTTTCTGAAAACTGCATTTCTTTCGCCAGATTTTTGATGGTCAATCCACTGACGCCTGATGATGTAAGTATTTTTCCGGCTGCTTCAATGATCTCTAACTGACGGGGAGTAATATCCATGATAATTCAATTTTTAAACGTGTAATATTTTGATCTAAAGCACTCTGGTTAAGCTAATTGGTCGTGGTGCTTTAACAACAAGAATCCGGGCTAAACTATTTGTATCGTTACTGATGTAATGCACAATATCGGCAGGACTTTCAATCAATGTATCTGCTTCGCATACTTCACTTTCGTCGCCAATATGTATGGTTGGCCGGCCTTCAACAACAAAGAAGAATACATCAACCGGTGTTTTGTGTGGTTTCAAACTTTCTCCCGGTTTTAATGCCATAAGCATTGCCTGAGCCGAAGCTTTGTTATACATTTCCCGAACATCAATTTTGTGTGGAGTTTCTTTTACTTCCTGATCACGATATTTAGTAATTTTCATCGCTTAAAAGTTTTAAATGTATTTCAAAATAAAGTAAGTGAATATTCGCTCACAAAGAAAAACAAAAAAATGTTCATCTCCAAGAGAAAAACATTAAATTTTGCTGTACCTGGATTTTATTTTTTCGTACATGAACGTTAATCCAATGGTAATCAGAAAAATTGGTACAAACCAATAAGCGTATTTTGAAAGTTCCTGTGTTTGGTAAATCGCTGTAGCAATGTTCCCAATAATCAGCCATTGGATGATGTAAAATGCAGTGATGTTTTTGCCAAGCCACCGTAGAAAAACAATTATTGGAAATTCGCTGAATTTCTGAACTACAAACCATAGCAGCAATACCCATAAAACGTCAACTCCCAAGGTCCAGAGGAAAAATAAAAAAGTGTGGTGATAATATTCGGAAAGGTTGATGGTGGTTTCGATGCCAAACCGGGAAAACAAAACAACCAGAATAAAAACGAAAGCAAGGAACGCAATCGAAGCGACTTTCTGGCTTTGCATAAATTCCCTGAGTCGGAGCTCTGTCTTTTGAAATAGAAATCCGACCAATGGATATGTTAGCCAGGGGAACAATGGAAAATACGACCAGGAGTATTCACCTCCAATAAACGGAAGAATATAATTCCGGTTAGTAACCATCAATATTTCATTCAAGTAGGAAGTTGAACCACTGACAAACAGAATCAGGACTAATGTAATCCATTGTTGTCCGTACTTTAAAGTTTTCAGAACTGAAAGGATAATGATGCTCAAGCCAGCCAGATAGAAAATATCGACTCCAAAAATTGCCTGAAGCGGGTCGAACTTCCAGCCTTCGGTCCAGATTTTCAGGAGAAAATGAAAATTCAAACCGATATTCAGGAAAATACCAAGTATAAAAATCAGTACTCCCCTTAGGATATTCTGAGTAGTACTCTTTTTGCTTAACGCAACGAAATAACCCATCACCATCATGAAAATGGGGACACCAAAGGGGCCGCCCAACAACAACAGTATTTTCCCGAACAGGCTTTCCCTACCGGGATAATCAATAAAAGTTTCCAGAATGTGGACCGGAACAATCAGGAATACGGCAAATCCTTTCAGTAAATCGGGTAGGGGGAATCGTTTTGTATTCATTTACGATTTCATTATTTACTATTTACTATTTTCAGTAATCGGACAAACAAGTTGTAAGCTGGTTCTTTACGTAAATGATAACTGCCAAACGTATGGTTATTTGATGATGATCTTTTTCGATAGAGTGCGTTGGTTACCGTATTCGATGTTATAAAGATAAGTTCCCGCAGCAAGATCGTTGACATTCATTGCAATGTGGTCGGAATGGCTGTCTATTGCGAAGTTTTTGACTTTGCGTCCGCTGGGGTCATAGACGTTCAGGCTTGCACTTTTAACGTTAGACGGCAGTTCGTATTCCAAGCGGATTATCTCACTTGCAGGATTTGGCCATGCTTTCAGGAGGATGTCCTGTTGTTTATCGGAAATGCTGGCCGAAATAACCGGAAAACCAGGAAGGCTGTAAATGTTGGTCCAGACTTTTTCAGGAAAAACGGAATAATCGAAACAATAGGCAAAGAGCTTGTATTCGGAATCTCCGGTTTTATTCACGTAAAGATACTGGGCGTCATCAATTGGCTGAAGAACAGTTCCACTCTCATTAATAACTTTTGCTCCGTACATGTAATAATAGGAAGTGGAAGTTGCAACATACTTATAATAGATATATACCAATTCTATTTGAGAGTCGGAGTTAAACAGGTTTTCTGAAACATATTTGATATCAGCCAGATAGTACCCGGTTGGAACACTGCAACTTATAGTTTTAAAAACAGAATGGTCCATGTTATAAATCCTGACCTGGCTGTTCGGAACATCCATCAGGTAATACTTGTAGCCAAGCGTTTCGAGTTTTACCACTGTCGTGGAATAGTTGTAGGTTTTTTGAAGGGTAATTTGGCTAAAACCTATAAATGCGAAAAAAACAATTAAACTGGTTAAAACAATCTGTTTCATGATTTTAAAGATTAGCTGATTTATATCTTGTTTTTTAGATCGAACAATTAATGATATAGCTTATTTTATCAATCCCAATCCTTCATTGGCCGACTTATCGCCTGGATTGTACAGATTCACTTTGTTAAACAGTACTTTTGCCTGATTGCTGTTCCCCAGAAAATAAGAAGTCCAGCCCAGCATTAATAATCCGTCGTAGCCAAATGGATATAAATCGACTACCTTATTGAACAGTGTATTCGCTTTTTTGTAATCCTTTCGACCATAATAAACCAAGCCAAGCCGGTAAAGTGCCACCGTATTGTTTGGGCTGACTGCAAGAATTTCATCATAGGTTTTAATCACATCGTTCCATTTTCCAAGCGCTGATAATGGTAAAATCAAACCAAAACGGGCTTCTTCGGAGTACGGTTTCAGCTTCTGTGCACTGCCGTAAAATATAACCGATTCGTCGAACAGTCCTGCATTGTAGTTTAACCAACCCAGCCGCAGGTTCAATTCGTACGACGATTCATCGTACACTTTTTTCAGGGCATCCATTGACGCGCTAAAATCGCTGTTTTTTTCAAAAACGTAACTTTTTGAAAATGCAGCTTCCAAAGCCGCCTGGTTTGTTTGTGCAAATGCCGCATTTACTACCAGCAAAAAAATACAAATGCCGATACTTTTTCTTAAAAGTTCCATGATATTCCGCCTGTTATTGTGTGTTTTAAATAAGTATATTCCAATGCATTGCTTTTATATCCGCCGGTATAAACCTGATACTTTTCAGTCACGTTCTGATTGATATACCTGAAAACAAACTGGTATTTTTTCCCCAAAGGGAAATAGACACTTCCCATGATTTTACGATCTGATTTTCCGGGAAAATTGGAAATCACATACCCTGCCGACTCAACAAAATTTTCCATTTCCCCAAAAAGATACTGACCTGATAAATGGATCTTTCCCAATGTGGCTCCACCTGAAATCCCCATTGCATTCCATCCGAACCCACCAGCTCCTGATTTAAAATATACTTTTGGAGTAATGTAGAGTTTGGTATTCGACAGCGGATAATAAGTTATCCACGACGACAGTTGCGTGAACTTCGAATCGTTAATTTTCCCTGCATTGAATTCCAGCCCGGGTGAAAAATTTCCAAAATCGGACCACACAGCCGTCGAAAAAACAGCATCGCTGTAACTTGTTTTTGTAAGGCTGTATGCCTTTGATGAATCACGGTTTAAATAACCGGCATAAACATCGCCACTCCCGAAAATTAAATTCAGGGAGGGCGAAATGTTTAGCTTTTTCCCGATTATCCAAACCGGGTTGATATAATAATTGAATTGATTGATCCTGATCGGAGAATTGGTTTGACCGCTCCAATCTACCATGGCTTCGCGGTTTACGCCGATATAAGTCAGATTGTGGTTCAGTGAAAAATTGGGTGCCACCCGGTGGCTGAGATCAAACGAATGAAAGCTGTAATTTTTCAGAAAAAAACCTTCGCCATAATCCTCGCCCAGATTAGCTTCAGTACTAAATGCCCGTGTTTTCAGTTCTTCAAAATCCTGATTAAAACTGTAGCCTGTTTCAAAAGCCAGGCGGGTAACTCCAGTTTCCTGAAAGCCGATTTTCTTTTTCATTGTATCCGAGAAAAATGGGGCGTATTTATTTGCCTCAAGGTATCGTCCGCTAAAAACCAGACTATAATACACATATTCCTGAAGCCATTCGAATGATTGGTCGTTTGCATAAGCTTTTAAAAACCAGGGCGCTGCATTTCGGTATTTTCCCTGATTGTACCAGGCAATACCGGTGCGAACCTGAAGGTAAAAAAAGTCGATTCCCTGCTTTCTGGCTTCTGTAGAAAATTGGATCAACTCCGGCCATTTTTCTTCAAGAAAAAGCTCGTACGATTGCTTGTCAACCTCAGCATAATTTAATTTTTCCTGAGCTTGTGCTGCTATCAGGGAAACCATAAACAGGCATATAAGTACTATTCGTTTCGACATATCATTTGTATCTTTAAATCATTGGACTGAATTTCAACTTCAAACACGCCGGTTTCTTTTATCCTGATGTTGAATTCATATTTCTCGATTTCATGTCCCGCAATTTTTTTCGTGATTTCCGAAGTCATTTTCACATCGCCTGACGACAAAATATCACCCGCTTCTTTTATTTCAAGATTGTAATCAACTTTCAGGAATAAAAATACAGGTGCAATAAAATCCTGAAGGAATTTAAGGATTCCTCTAAAAAGCAGATTTACAGGAACTTGATCCTGAATTCTACTATTGGGCAAAAAACCCAGTGGCACTTTGAAGAGAGTCAGGAAAAACCAATAAAGCGGCGTTTCTTTTTTGCCGGTAAAATTAGTGAAATAGTGCAGGTTGCCATTGTTAAACAGGTAAGCCAGCGAACCGTCTTCCTCACTTTCGAGGTAAGTTGAATTGAAAACATCGGTATTTACTTTCCAGTTAAAATTGCTTTGATGGATCTGAACTCCGGTTTTTATCGTTTCGACCAGAAATTCGCCGGAAATTCGTTGTCCGGGGATAAAATGCAGGACTTTGGCCAGCATTTCATTTTTTACAGGATTGGCGACCACCTGCCCTTTTTGGGGAATCGAAAAAGTTTCAAACGTATATTTATCGCCTTTTAAAAGATAATGTCCCAGCGGATAATCGAGTGTTGGCGAGCCGATGTAGGGTGTTGGCTGAAACTGAAAATGCAGGTGCGGATAGGGCGAACGACCCGAATTCCCGCATTTTCCCAGCAACTGCCCTTGTTTTATGTTGTCGCCTTCTTTTACTTCAATTGAATGGTATTTTAGATGGCTAAGTTTCGTATAAATGCCGTGACTGTGTTCAATGATCACCGTGTTTCCCCAGTTGTTTTTGGTGTCCACATCGCCGATAACATTATCCGGGATCGTATTGACCACCTCCACAACTGTTCCGTCAAACGGTGCGGTTATTGCCTTTCCGAAACAGAAATAATCCTCCGGAAAATCGCCGCTTCCCTTGAATTGCTTTCCATTTTTATCGGTTACAATAAAATCCAGGGCATGTCGCCAGGCACCTTTGTGGGTGTGTTCGCCGTTGTGCCCCTGGCTCACTTCCCATTCACCAAAAAACGGCAATGAAGCTGCTACCGGAAAACTTGCTGGAAAACGTTTCAGGTTACCCGATTGCAAATACAGGTTTTTCTCCGGATTGCCCAACTGAACGGGAGTTTCAAGCAATCTTCCAGGCCGTTTCTCCCGAAGTTTCAAGGCATACAGGAACATGAGTACAACCATGTTAAACGGCAGCGAATAGGGCGAAATACGGAATAGCATAAAAAGCTGCTGGGTGCTGATGGTTATTAATACGACGGAAGGTAGCAGGATGATGATCCAGGCATAACTTGTTCGCCCAGGAATTAAATAGTACCCACCGAGTGCAACTGCTGTTAAGATATAATTGAAGCCGATGAAGGTATAGCTTAACGAATTAAATTCGATGCCAACCAGAATATAGAATAGATATGAAACGGAGTAACCAAGTATGGAAAGCACAAACGTGATGCGCGAATAAATCAGCAATCCGATAGAAATGATGATTCCGGCGAGCAGTCCTGTTTGAAAAAAGATGGCTCCAAGCGAATAAAAGTAAATCCGGATAAAGGAAGAACTGACCAATGCTTCAAGCCAGTTGTACAAACCCACCATGGTATGCCCGCCCATTCCAAATAGTTCGTTGTAGGTATAAATTCCCCGTTCGCTGATGTTCAGTGCGGTAAGCTGGCCACCCGACAAACTTACAATCCATATCGTGATCAAAAACGGGATGCTCAAAAATGGCAATCCGTATTTTCCGAGAACGCCCTGAAAAACAATCGTGAGAAAAAAACAGGTTGTGGCAGTAATGGCAATGAGCCCATAAAGCTCGATTGATGGCTGAAAAATCAGGCCGACTCCCAATCCGACCAGCAAACTGTTAAAGCCATAAAGTCCTGATTTCAGGAAATAGGCGTTGTACCCAAGGTAATGAGCCAGCAAATTGGCAATGGCAACAGCAATCAAACCACCGATTCCGGCTCCGTAATCAAAAAAACTGATGAATACCAAAAAGATAGCCAGCACTTTCGAAGTGGAAAAAAACACCTGCGAATAACTGTTCAAAACAGAAAACAGGATTTCCTTGCCAATTATATTCTTGGTTTTACTCATACTCTTTATACTATCTTTTATATATCCCGTATTCAAATAACATTGATCCCCTTTTCTTTAAACCTTATTTTAAATGGCAACCTTATATAACTACTTTTTTGAAACCGGATTCTGTTTCGTCCGAAAATAGGGTTTTGCCCTGAAAAATGCTTTCGCGCGGACGGTTTTCAATATCGCTTTTATGTCCGTTGCCTAAAGGCAAGCGGCAAAGGATATCGCCACGAATAAGCTGTTTCGCTGATTAGAGCATTATCCTTTGCTCCCGATAAAAATCGGGACAGGCTGTCACATTCATGTGACGGACAGGAAGCTCCACCACCAAGTCCAGAGTGCCGTAGGTACGAAACATTTCGATTTCAAAATCCACCCTCGCATTCATCGTATTAGGGTTTTTGATTAATTCCTTTTTGGATTTAACTCGCTGTTCTTAAACGTTTCCAAACTTTCCTTTTTCCTGATAATGTGTGTTTTACTTTCCAGATCGATCAATACCACGTTGGGGCGGTAGGTAATAAATTGCATCGATTGCGTAATGTTGTAAGCGCCAACCCGTTCAATTACCAACTGTTCACCGGTTTTAACCTGCGGAAAAACAATGGCATCGCGCACTACATCGATATTCATGCACAATGGACCATAAATAGTTGATTCCTCTGCATGTCCCAATTCCCGGGTTGGATAAACGCCCAAATTATACCAGAAGGAAGTAAACAACAGATTGACCCCGGCATCAATGACCATCGAACGCCTTCCGTCATTTAATCGTTTGTTTGCTACTACCGTGGTTAGTAAATATCCTGCATCGTCGATCAAAGCGCGTCCGGTTTCGAGAAACAATACCGGTAAGTTTTCGTGAGGAATTTCAGAAGAAATCAGTGCATTTGAGATGGCTTCAGCGTATTCATCGAACGATGGACAGGTTTCGGAACCGGGCATGTACGCGCCTTTCAAGGTGTTTTTAGAAGCAAACCCGCCACCCAGATCGATGTATTTTAACCAGTAATCGAATTTCCGGTGAATGGCCATGTATAGGTTGGCCAGCTTTGAAGCTGCGATTGCATAAGCCGATTGTGCCATGATATACGTACCGATATGTGTATGTAATCCAATCAGTTCGAGGTTCTCGGCCAGCATAATCCGGTTGATCGCGTTCCAGGCGTCGCCGTTTTCGTAATTAAAACCAAAGCGGTCCCAAATCGGGTAAATTCCAGCATCCAGATTTACACGAATCGCAACCCTGGCTTTTTTCTGCAATTTACGGGAGGTTTCAATCAGTAAATAAAGCTCGTCAAAATGGTCGATGTGAATGCAGGCATTGTTTTCGATGGCCATGATTAAATCACTCTCCGATTTATCAGGCCCGTTAAAAAGAATTTGCGAACCGTTCACTCCATTCGAAAGGGCTTTTTCGAATTCGAAACCTGAAACTACCTCGGCCCATGAACCTTCGTCGTGGTAAATGCTGCAAACGGCATCGAGGTAATTGGTTTTATAGGACCATGCAAACTGAACTTTTGGGTAACGGGTTTCAAAGGCTCTCTTTGCCTCTGAATGAACTTCCCGAATGGTTTTTTCTGAAATAACAAAAAGCGGCGATCCGTATTGTTCCATTAAGGATGAAACTTTAATTCCATCGATTTCGGAAATTACCTTTTGCTTTACCGGCAATCCGAATTTACTTGGCATTCCGGCATTAATCTTACTGATAGACGGTTTGTCGTATTTTAATTTTTCCATGATTTGTAGCTATTTTATATTTCTCCGTTCATTGCAATTGTTTCAAATTTTTCCAGATCAACAATGATGTCGTACGAGTAACGTACAAACATTTTTCCTGAAGTGTAGTTGTCCATCGGTGCAACCTCTTGTCCCAATGCAAGTTTTACCAAAGCTTCAGGAATATTTTGCCCGGCGCCAACTGCCAGATAGACCCATGCCGGAATACGCGGATTGATTTCGATGAGGTAATATTCGTCTTTTACAGTTTTGATCAGTTCGAGTTCCATTCCGCCTTTCCACTTGGTTTTACGAATGAGGCTCCGGGTAATTTCCAGCATTTTATCGTCCGACAAGGTGATTCCGCCCCAGGCTTTTCCTTTGTCGGTAATGTATTGTTTACGCATCGGTACGGCGGCAATGGTATTTCCCTGACCATCGCCAAGAGCGATTACGTTTACTTCGGTGCCTCTCACAAATTCCTGAATGATGACGGGCAAGCCCCATTTCGATGAAATTTTGTTAAATGCCTGTTTTACCTGTTCCTGATTATAAGCCATGTAGGCATCATAAAACTTTCCCTTGACCATCACCGGATACTCAAATTTCTCTTTGATTTCCGAAATCTGGTTCTGGCTGCCCAGGTTTAAACTTGCCGGGACTTTGATGCCGAATTTTTCACCGTACTCCGGAAGTTTGTCCTTGTCACGTTCCTGAAATTGGTTCAATGTTGGTAAAAAAGTATGGATTCCGCTTCGAAGGAGTCGCTCTTCATTTTTCATAAACGAAAACAGTTCAGCATCAAAATTGGGGATTAACACATCGATTGGTTCGCGTCGGTGGATTTCCTCAATCCGGTCGATCAATTCGTCTGAACCTGTTGATGGATAAGGAATCTGGAATATTTTATCGCACAAACCTTCCATATAAATTCCCGGCTCCAGGGTTTCGTAAACCAGCCCGATAATCCGGAGATCGAATTCATCAGATGCTTTTAAAGATCTGATGACCGGTACTCCTGGCCCTGGATTATCCGTGTTGTTAAGTCCGGTTACAGCAATTGTAAGTTTTAATTTTGACATGGCAGTGTGTTTATTTAAAATCGAGCGGATCTTCAGTGGTGGTAATCTGATGGTATTTAATCAAAGCGCAAAACTCATAAAAGTCTTTTTCAAAGGTCAGATCGTCCAATTCATATTTTTCCAGAAATATGTTTTTAATCGTATCAAAATCATAGCCCTGGGCAATCAATTTGGTGAGTTCCAGCCCGGTTGGATTTACATTAAACGAGTCTCCTGTTTTCGAATTAAAAACAAAACCGTTGTCGCTAATTCTTACTTCGTCTGTTATTTTCATTGGGTTCTATTTTATATGAATCAAAAATACAACAATCAGCAAATAAACATGGTACAGAATTTTGTAAATGATTTACAAAATAAGGTATTCGCTTAAGGCTTTATTACATTCAGCAAAAGCGTATCGGCATTGATTCCGGTAAAAATTCCCAGACCATTTTCGATGTTGGTGGTCGGATTGGTTAAATTCTGAGAGCTGTTGCCGGTATCATTGTAAAGCGCTGCATAATCGGCATTTAGATGGTAAAGTATCAACCGGTGCCTTCCGTAATACTGAAACTGCATGGATGGTATTTCGTACTGATTGGTTTGTGTTGGTGCGTTCCTGAAAAACCTTCCCGGCGGTTGTTTGTCTCCGTAATCGTTGATTGCTGTTGGCACTGTTTCCATATTTTCGATAACAACCATGTAAAAACTATTGTCGTCGTTTGTCCAGCTAAGTTTCACCGGATCGGGCATTGCAGGCCGGGTTGGAGGCCTGGTGCTGAAATCGATACCCGCCATGTTTATTTGGGAGACTGATTGTTTGTAATTAACAGGTTTTGAAAGGATTTCAGTAGACGAGGATACTGTTTGATTGTTGAATTCGAATTCAAGCTTGTAAGTTACTCCTTCCTGAGGTATAAAAGTGGCATCTTTATATTCGCCGTTTCCAACCGAAGGAATCAATCGTATTTGGTCGTTGTATAGGATTTTCACCTGAAGCAAATCCAGATTTTCATCGGAAAGGGCTACGTTGTAGTCGTAGGGAGTTTTACGTGCTATTTTTACTGAAACAGGTTTGGTCTGTATCAGATACGATTCGACAACCGGAATATCGTTGAAGGCCAGTTGAGCCTCTTCTGTTTCGCACGAAGTTAAAGTGAGCATTAAGCTAATTCCGAAGATCAAACCAATTAAACCCGTTTGTAATTGTTGCTTCATTTTTATTGAGCGATTGAAAAATATAGATTTGTTCATCTTATTTAAGTTTTAAGGTAACGGTTACGTTCGGAGTAATGCCTAAGAATTGTTTGTCAATCGAAATGATTTCACTGTCAAGGATTTGATATTCCTTGTACCACGTGTTTTTGCGGTCGTAAACATTGAAGAGCGAGAAACTGATATTGCCTCTTTCTGTCTTTTGGTCAACCGATTTCAAAAGGTAGTTAACCGAAAAGTCGAGGCGGTGATAATCGTCCAGTCTTCGGCTGTTTTTTGTTCCGGCAGTTATAAACGACTTTTCGGTGCCATCGAGCAGCGTGATATTGTAACCACCTTCAGGAGCAGTATAAGGCCGGCCTGTAGCAAAAATCCAGGTGGCTGCAAGGCTCCATTTTCTCCATTTGTAGATTCCAATTGCTTTGAACTCGTTGGTCACATCCTGAGCAGCAGGAAAATAATCCTGCCCATAAACATCAAACTGATTTCGTGCCTGTGCCAGCGTATATGACACCCAGCCCGTCAGGTTCCCAAATTTTTTCTGGGCCAGAAATTCAATTCCTCTTGCAAAACCATTTCCGGTAAAAAAATTCTGCTCGTAATTTACAGTTTGCATTCTTCTGGCAGGTTCGAAGCGTAAGGAATACTCCGAAAGGCCTGTTAGCTGCTTGTAATAAGCTTCCACACTGAAAAGATAATCGGGTGTTTCGTAGTTGATTCCGGTAATGTAGTGGATGGCTTTGCTTACCGGCACCTTCTGATCGTCGGACAGTATCCAGAAATCGCTGCTGCCTGCCAGAATATCTTCGCGGGTAATCCGGTTGGCAAACTGATAATAGGTTCCCCAGGCGCCAATTAGTTTAATTTTATCGTTAATGCCATAAGTGGCCGAAAGCCTCGGCTCTGCGTAGAACTTTTTGGTGATATCGTAAAAGGTTGAATGTACTCCGGGAGTGATGGTCAGCTTGTTATCCAGAAATTTGAATTTGCTTTGAAGGTAACCACCCATTAGATTTCCTTTATTCGCAATATTCAGAATGGTAGAAGTGTCGTTCTGGCTGTAAGTATAATCAATGTTGTAATTCGTAGCTTTCAGTCCAAATCCAATCTGGCTCTTCGACGAAACATCAAAGGTATAATCCGAACGAAAGCTAAAATCTTTCAGGTCGTTATTTTCCAGCGTTCCTATTTTAACAATGGTCTCAACACCATCTTCATCGGTTGTAGTCCGGTTGCTGCTTCTGTCGCGGTTGCTGTAATAGTTCGAATAACTGATAAGTGTATTGCCATATATTTTTTCATTCCAGCGTCGCGACCATTTGAGGCTGGTTCCCAGGTTTCCGTATTCCGTCAGGTCGCTGTTGTCGGAGCCCATCGACCTTCCCATTCCACCTCCTGAAGCCGGAACATCAATTTTAACGCTGTTGTCGAGGTTGTCGGTTCCGTTAAACAAGCTAAACGAAACAACATCTTTGTCGGATGGGCGATAGGTTAATTTTGAATTTAAATCGTAAAAGTAAGAAGAAACTTTTGCTGCAAAATTATTGCCCGATTTTAATCCTCTTCCAACGGCCTGTGGCATTGCTGTTTCATTCTCGGTATTAAACTGGTCGAATATCTTGTTGTAAATGGGGCCTTTGTACGATTTTCTGAAAGCGAACAAAGAAGTAAATTTGTCTCCAACAGGTAATTCAGCATAAATATTTGCACTAAGCAAACTCAAATCACCTCCAATGTTGAAATCTTTTGAATTGCCATCCTTGCCGGTGATATCGGTTACACTTGAAAGCCGACCTGCATATTTTGATTCAAAACCTCCTTTATATAACTGCACATCTTTTACCGCGTTGGAATTAAAGGCCGAGAAGAAACCATATAAATGATCGACATGATAAACGGTAAACCCATCATACAAAATCAGGTTCTGATCGGGAGTTCCACCCCGGACAAACAATCCTGAAGTTCCTTCGTTTGCTCCTGAAACTCCGGGCATGAGCTGAAATGCCCTCAAAATATCCTTTTCACCTATGTTTGGCAGTTCAGCCAGCTTTCGTGGAGTAATTTGTATGGTGCTTATTTTATCGTTGGTGTTCATTACGGTATTCCTTTGAGCTTTTACCTCAACTTCATCCATCTCAATAGTAGAAGGTTCAATCTGAACATCCAGTTTTGTTTTTGGCAGATCGGGAGTCAGGAAAATGGATGCAGTTTTATAGCCAATTGATGAAACAAAAACGGTTGAAGTGTCAGTCGGCACATTTTGCAAGGTGAAATATCCGTCCTGATTGGTTTGTGTTCCTCTGGTGGTTCCCGCTATAATTACTGAAGCATAAGGAACTGCCTCTCCGGTTTCCGAATCAACGATCTTTCCGCTAATCAGAATATTGAATTTTTTTGGCGCTCCTGAATAAGTTTTTACGGCTTCGGCTTTTGCTGCGGCTGATCTGGGAGTTCTGTTTACACCGACAATATTTATGATGCGGTCAGCATTTTGATACCACTCCATTTTTGATACCTTACACCACTTGTCCAGTAATTTATCGAGTGTCTGATTTTCAGTGTTATCGGCTAACTGTATTTGCGAAAGCTTTCGTTTGTTGTACGAAAACAAAATCCCTTTATCAAGGGAAATTCTGTCAAGTACCTGATCCAATGTTCCGTAGTATTGTTTATCGAGTACTGTTTTTTCAGGCGACTGGGTAAATCCAATTAACTGGAACATATAAATAATCAGGCTGGTTACAGCGATTTTCTTTACGATTTGTGTCATTTTTTACCAGGTGAAAGAGTTATTTAATCTGTGAATATTAATAATGAAATCTAAACTGAAAAATTTTGTGGATGCCCATATTATTTTCAGCCAATCGTAATTGGTGAGGCTCTGTGAAGCAAATATACTGTGACCAAAATGAGCGGTGGTACAGAATTTTGTAAATGATTTATATAATTAGGTAAGTCGGTATTCAGTAAAGTTTATTGATTGGTTTTTTGTAAGCAGCAGGGTCTTTTTTAAAGTCGGATAATGAAATGCCTGTAATGATTTTAAATTGGCTGGAAAGGTGGTGGGGGCTGCTGTAATCCATCATCCAGGCAATTTCGCTTAACGAAATTTTATCTTCCATGGCCAGTTCTTTAACCCGTTCAATTTTTTGGAGAATGATGTATTTTTCGAGGGTAATGGGTTCAATTTTTGAAAACAGCTTTGATAAAGTCTGGTAACTTCTCCCCATTTTTTCGACCAGGTATTCCGATTTTCGGACGATGGAATCCACATTGTTCATATAGTGTACCAGCTCGATGACCGTTTGTTTTATTTGTTCAACCAGAATTTCATCTTTGTTGCTGATCAGTCCCATTCCCAAATCCTGTAAAACTTCGTCAATCTGCCTTCTGCTTATTTTTTCAGGATCGTAAATGATAGTGGCTTCACCCAGTTTAACTTCGAGTACAGTAACGCCAAGTTTTGTCAGATCTTCTTTCACCAAACGCGTGCAGCAGGAACACATCATATTCCTGATAGAAATTCGCTGGCTGGCATCGCTGTTTTGTTGCTCCATATTTATTAACTGACAAATGGGATGTTGACTACCTGCCTAGCCAATATCCCAATATTTGTCTTAAAATTAAGTATTTAATCTTTCCAAAAAACCATTACAGCTTTATTTCCGTGGTTACACCTCCGACAGTAAGCCTGGCAATATTATCACATTCGCCGCTTCCGTAATCAATGGTTTGCAAATCTCCTCCTACAGTATCAATCGTTACGATTCCACTGACCGGATAAAAACATCCGTTTTTGTAAATCAAAGGAGAGGTAATTGTTAAGGTATATTTTTTACTATCCAGGTTAACTCCTGTGCCTGAACCGGTAACCGACCAAACATCATCGGCAAATACAAAGGTCGAACTACCAGCAATCAACTCACTCTGTTTTTTACATTCCCAGCTGATGGATGATCCATCGGGATAAGTCAACGAGGCATTGGCAATCGTTTTGGTAAAAGATAGATTGCCTTTTTCGTTTAAGCCGGTGTTCAGGATGGTTTTAACCCCTACCATTTTATTGCCATTAAAAAAGTAATCTTCAAAAGTTACTGTTTTCAATGATCCTTCATTTTTCCAAAAGGCAGAAAGGCTGACATGGATTTTTCCCTTTTTAGTGTTACCGTTGAACAATGTGCAAGTGCCGTCCAGATAATCAACAGTCCAAACTCGCGGATAAAATGCTCCGTCAGCATTTTTAGCAACTGTTACCGTAAAGCATCTTGCCAGACTTGCTGATTTTAAATCAGACTCGTCGCCACTTATCAACTCATCATCATAATCGGAAACGAATGCGGTGACGATGTTTGCATAATCGGTAATGGTTGTATTCATTGTTCCCGAATCAGAAACTTCGTCGGACTTATTACACGAATTCAGACCAACAACTGCAAAAACTGCTATAAGAGCAAAAAGAAATACTTTGAAATTTTTCATAATCACTGTCTTTAACTGTTTTGATTGAGAACTACTTTTTCGTGCGGGCTTCGTAGGTATCACAAATCCCATTATTATTGGCATCAACAAAGTTTTTGCCTTTCCCTTTACCCTTTCCCTGACCATTCCCGGTACCATCTCTTTTCCCTTTCTGTGCGCCTGATTTTCCGGTTCCGTAGTTATCGCAAATACCATCCTTGTTGTTGTCAACAAAGGCAACACCTTTGCCAGTTCCGTTACAATTTCCGTTTCCTCTTCCGCCACGTGGATTTTGTGCGCTTGTAAAAGTGGTTAAAGCCATAATGGCCAATCCTGTTAAAAAAAATTGTGCTTTCATAATCTTTGTTTTAAATTGTTTAATTAATTGTTTATTTGTTACGCCATCGGCCTCCCTGATTTCGCTGACGAGGAAGATTAACCTGGATCTCTTTGTCTAACATCGATTGAAATATCTCATGCAGTTTCGCTTGTTGATCTTCATTACAAATCTTTTTCATATTCAGATAAAAATTACTTGTTACCTGTTTGAGTTCGCGATGATTTTCACCAATTTCGATCGCTATCTGTGCCAGTCGTGCACTGTCGGGATTTTGAGTTCCCAGTTCGTTGATCATGTTTTCGCGCAATTGGGACAGATCCATTTCAATACTTTTGGCAGTTCGGTTAAACGTCCTGTTAATCTCTCTGAACTGATCGATCTGGTCTGCATCAAGATCTAATTCATCCCTGAAAAAGCGGGTGCGTTGTTCTCCCGGAATGTTAGTCTGATTATCCTGAGCGGATTGTACCGCTTTTATTTCGGTAATCCGGTGATAATAGAAAGAACCGACGGTTGAAAGATTGGTAGCAACCAGGATAACAATTACCCAGATTAGTGTACGTTTATTGTTGGCTGAATTCATAATTCGTTGAGTAAAAATGATTCAATGGGCTCTGCTTCAAAATCGTTGAGCATTTGGATGCTGCTGGTTACTGGCTGATGTACTTTTGAAAATGAAGCATTGCTGCCCAATCTTAATCCACCATAAATTCCGAGAACAAGAATGATCGAAAAGAATGCAGGTTGTGCAAGTCTCGCCCATTGACTTTGTACCTGATATTCCGGTTTTTCTTCCAGACGTGCACTCAATCGGGTATAAAAGAAGGGTGTTACCTCCGGTTTTTTTTCTTTCTCAATGATCTGCATTCCTTCCTGCAAGAAAGCCAAAAAGCTCCGGCAGTCGGCACATTCCTCCAAATGTTTCTCAACGGCTATCCGTTTTACTTCCGACAATTCATTGTCGAGGTAAAAAATCAGGTCTTTATGGATGCTCTTGTGGTTCATTTTGTTGCTTTTAATGTAAGACACCATTCATTTTAAAAACTTGCAATCAGACGCATTTTTTTTTGTAACAATCTAAAAGTTGCTCCTGAAGGTTCTTCTTTGCCCGGTGAATCAGTGACTCAACCGAAGCCAAAGAGATTTCCATGATTTCGGCAATTTGCTGGTAGGGCAGTTCTTCGTATTTGTTCAGGGTAAATGCTATACGTTGTTTCTCCGGAAGTTTGTCAATTGCCTGATGCAGCATATCGCTTCGCTGCTGATCGGTGATATTTTGATCAGGCTGATCCCCACGGTTTTCCGATATTTCACTATTCAGGTTTTTCCCGCCAAAAAAAGTTTCTTCAAGCGACTGAAAAAATCCTTTGCGCTTTTTGTTGCGGACGAAATTTATCGAACGGTTGGTGGCAATCCGGTACAACCATGTGGAAATTTTAGAATCTCCCCTGAAACTTTCCGCAGTCCGGAATATTTCCAGGAAAACATCCTGCGCCAGATCTTCCGCGTCAGCCGTATTGTGAACAATTCCAAAGCAGGTATTCACAACCATTCGCTGGTAGGTTTCTACCAGTTGCTGAAAGGCTTTGCGGTCGACTTGCTGAATACCTTTTATCAATTCGGATTCGTCCATTTAATTTTGCAAAACGTGAATTTAATGTATTTGACACCCGAATTCCAAAAAACTTGCACAATTTTTCAGGAAAAAAACATTGCTTGAATTTATTGGAGACAAACCTTCATTAATTGTAAATTGCGCCACATTTTTAAACGGTACAGTCTTTAACCAAATTGTAAATAGTAAATTGTCTAATTGTAAATCAAAAATATTCTTTATCAACTATAAACAAAGTAAACCATGACTTTTCTAATTCTGATTTTCGGCTTCCTTTTCGGAGCCATTCTTCAAAGTGCCAAATTGAATAAATACAACACCATTAGTGGAATGGCGCGTCTCGAAGATTTTACGGTAGCCAAAGCAATTGCCGTTGCCGTTGGCGTTGGTGCAATTCTGCTGAGTATCGAAATTGGCCTCGGCTATGCTTCGTGGCATGTTAAACCTATGCTTTTAGCCGGAATTGCCGTTGGCGGACTCATCTTCGGTGCCGGAATGGCCATTCTGGGATATTGCCCCGGAACGCTGCCCGTTTCCCTTGGCGAAGGTTCGATGGATGCGCTGGTCGGAATTATTGGAGGTATTGCAGGCGGAATTGTATATACGCTGATTCAGCCTTCCATTCAGGGAATGTTGGGGCCTGATCTGGGAAATATATCACTTAACAGTGCCGTTGGCGGAGGGGCGCTCTATTATATTCTGGTTTTTGTGTTTGGGCTTGCAATGGTTACAATTGCCTTTTTTCTGAATAAAATTGAAAGAAAGAAAAGCCTTAACTGGTTGTATGCCGGAATTGGTTTGGCGGTTCTGAATTGCATCGTTTTTCTGACAGCTGTAACCAATCGTGTGATAGGCGCTTCCACCTCTTATCCGTATTTAGGCGATTTCCTGACTGGATTTACAGACAATGAATATTTTGCTTCAACTGTGAAATCGGGAACCTGGGAACTGATTTTCCTTGGCGGAGCAGTGTTGTCGGGATTGGTTCTTTCTTTGATCAGGAAAGATTTCAAAATACAACTGATCCACAGCGGATGGTCAAAAACCGAAGGGAAATCACCTCTCAAGCGTACTATCTGGGCATTTGTGGGTGGTTTTATCATGCTGATCGGTGCCCGAATGGCTGGCGGTTGTACCAGCGGACATGTGATTTCAGGAGGTATGCAGATTGCCGCAAGTAGTTTGTTATTCGGGGCATTCGTTTTTTCAGGACTTTTGTTTACCGGAAAATTCTTCTACCGGAAAGGTTAATGCTAAGTTGATTTATCCCTTTTTACTTAATTCAATCAATCCGCTTTGATTGATAACCACAATATCTTTTTCATGCAGTTCAATCAATCCATCCTTCTCGAAGCTTTTTAGCAATTTCACAGCACTCTCGGTCGAAATTCCGGCGAAGTCGGCCATGTCTTTTCGCGAAAGAAGTTGAAATATCTCCGGATTTTCTCCCTTTAAACTATCGATGTATAGAAGTGTATCGGCTATTCGCCCGTTCATTTGTTTGTACATTGCCGTTCGAAGCGTATCGAAAAGGTTGTTATTTTGCTCGCAATACCGCTTGATCATGTTGAACCCGAATTGTCCGTTTTGCTTTATGACTGTGGCAATGGCATCTTTTTCAACCAAAAAAACCTGGCAATCGGTCAATGCAACCGACGAATAATTGAACGTATTTTTGGTGAAAACTGCCGATAGTCCAACAAATTCACCGGGTTTTATAATCCTCAGGTTAAAATTTTTTGAGCCGTCTCCCTCGATGTATTGCTTTGCAAGTCCATTAATTACAAACAAGGCATACGAAGCAAAAGCCCCCTGCTTGGTAAGGTTGTCGCCTTTACGGAACAAAACCTGGGTCTTACTTGCCTTGACCAACTCGGCTTCTTCAAGTGATAGCGTTTGAAAACAGGGCGACTGAATGTCGCAAATAAATTCCTGGTCAGTTTCGAGAATGGGTTTCATTATATACAGTAACTGTGGGATTTGTATTGCAAATGTATTATTTAAAATTTTGAAATGTAAGATGATGTGCAATACTAAAATACACTATTGTATATTAGTAAAAGTAAACACTGATTAGGTGCTGAATTATAGCTTCTTAGAAATCCTGTCTGGGAATCTAAACCCGATGTCGTTTCACATCAATAAAAAAGTTGTCGCAGTTCAAGTCAGGAGCCGATGCGCTTCAACCAAAAAATCTTAACTCTCCTTGATTTTTGATGTAGTTTTGTGTCATAACAATTCAAACAAAAAGTGTCATGTTATACACCAATTTAAAACACATCGAAAGCGGTGCTGAGCAAGCACAAATAATTAACGAAAACGAACAGGTAGTGATCATCTGTGGCCGCATGGGTTCTATGTGTATTCCTGTTTACAGAATTGTTGAAGAACTGGAAGGAGAATACAAACATGTTAAGTTTTATGATATGGAATTTGATAATCCTGAATCACAAGTCATTCATACTTTGCCAGAAGTTCTTGGTTTTATTGGAATTCCGTTTACAATCTATTACAAAAACGGAGAAGTTGTGAAAGCCACTTCTGGCATTCAATCCAAGGCACAGATAACCGCTATTCTAAACAATGAATTTGCAGCAACTATAAATGTTTAACACAATTAAGAAACAAAAATTAAAATTTTTATAACTAATCAATATGCAAACAACATTAATCGTTATCGGGCTTTTAATAGCCACAGTAATTATTTTCAGATACTTCGCCATGGCGAAAATGAAAAACACCCCAATGGTGGCCGACCATGAAAAAGTACTGACACTTACCGACCAGAATTTTCAGCAAAAAACAAAAGGCAAAGTAGTGTTGGTCGATTTCTGGGCAAGCTGGTGCGCGCCATGTCGCATGATGGCACCGGTTTTAAACGATGTTTCTGCTGAATTATCAGGGAACTCACATGTAGGTAAAGTTGACATTCAGCAATACCAGTCCCTGGCCAACAAGTTTAAGGTCAGGAATATCCCAACCATGATCCTGTTTAAAAACGGCACAGAAATCAATCGTTTTGTTGGAATCAAATCGAAAGAATTTTTACTGAAAGAGATTGCTAAAGCTGGATAGACATGGAACAGATATTAATTATAGGGGGAGTTGCTGCAGGAGCAACCGCGGCAGCCAAAGTGCGCCGCATTTCACCAACTGCACAAATTACAATGCTTGAAGCCGGACCGGACATCTCGTTTGCCAATTGCGGCTTACCGTATTACATTGGCGGAGATATTAAAAGCCGCTCGAAACTGATTCTGCAAAGTCCTGAGAGTTTCAAAGAGCAATACGATGTTGAAGTACATACACATACCATTGTTGGGTCCATCGACCGGGTTGGTCACAAGGTTAAAACCATGGACACCCGCAGCGGTGAAGTGAAAACGTTCGAATATACCAAACTAATTCTTGCTCAAGGTGGCAGGCCAATAAAACCAACATTGCCCGGCGCTGATTACGATCATGTTTTCACACTTTGGACCTTAGAAGACATGGATAAGATTTCACTTCATCTGGAAGAAAAGAAACCCAAAAATGCAGTCGTCGTTGGCGGTGGATTTATCGGGCTTGAAATGGTGGAAGCCTTGGTGAAAAGAGGTTTGAAGGTGAACGTAGTAGAAATGATGCCGCATGTAATGGCCATTATGGAAGCTGAAACTGCAGGATTTGTTGAGACTGAAATGCTTTCGTATGGCGTTGGCATTCATACCAGTGCATGTGTTACCGAAATCATGCCTCGTTCAGTAAAACTCGACAATGGAAAAATACTTGATACCGATATGGTTTTGCTATCGATTGGCGTTCGTCCAACGCTTCAACTGGCGATAGATGCAGGTCTCGAAATTGGTGAGGCTGGCGGATTGCTCGTCAATGCACAATTGCAAACTTCCGATCCCGATATTTTTGCGGCTGGCGATATGGTCGAAATCGAACATCGTGTAAACGGTAAAAAAGTTCGCATTCCGCTTGCTGGCCCGGCAAACCGTCAGGGGCGAATTGCTGCTGAAAATGCTTTGGGCGGAAATCATGCATACAAAGGTTCAATCGGAACTTCAGTAGTACGTGTGTTCGAAGCGGTGGCCGGAACAACCGGGCTTTCGCTAAAACAAGCCCGTGCCGCCGGATTGAATGCCGATGCAGTTGTTGTTCACAAAGAACATCATACTTCCTATTATCCGGGTGCCGAAACGGTAACCACCATGTTGGTTTACGACCGAAACACTGGAATTATTTTTGGTGGACAAACGGCAGGATACAAAGGAGCTGACAAACGTCTGGATGTGATTGCAACTGCTACCGCCGCAAAATTGACCATCAGTGATATCGCTGATATTGACTTTGCGTATTCGCCACCCATCGGAACGGCCAACGATGCCGTAAACATGGCTGCGTATACCGCCGAAAACCGGATTTCAGGATTCAGTCCTTCGGTTACAGTTACAGAACTTGATGCTTTTATCGAAGGAAAAAATCCTGTATTTGTAGATGTTCGCGATGTTTTCGCATTCGAAAAAAGTCATGTAAAAGGAGCGGTTCATATCCCTCTGGAATTATTGTCTGAACAAATCAATTCCATTCCGGCCAATCGTCCGGTGATTGTTTATGATGAAACAGGTAAAAAAGGACATCAGGCACTTCGCACCTTGCTGGGTGCAGGGTTTAAAGATGTCACCAACATTTCGGGCGGACATACTTCACTTCAACGACAAGCCAGAACCATTGGATTTAAGCATATTCAGGTAAATCTTTTACCCGTTGAACCAAAGTCGCTGGAGGAAGAAACTTCGAAAACTGAAGAAAAAACAGATGTAAAAGCCAAAAATGAAAATTCACTGATTGTTATTGATGTGCGTACTCCTGAAGAATTTGAAGACGGTGCATATCCCGATGCCATCAATATTCAGTTGGATGAGTTAATGCATCGGTACAAAGAACTGGGAAATAACGCGGCGCGTGAAATTGTTGTGTATTGTGCTTCAGGAGCGCGTTCGGCATACGCCCAGCAAATGCTAATGAATTTAGGTTTTGCCAATGTGAAAAATGGCGGTGGACTTTCAGCAATGATGGCACGCCGAAACACAAAACCTTCTGCTGCAAGTCCTTCAAGCGAACCTTTGGTAGTGGATGTTCGTACCTCTGAAGAGTTTGAAGACGGTGCTTTCCCCGGTGCGATCAATATTCCATTGGATGAATTGCAAAGGAGAGTTGCTGAATTGGGAAGCAAGTCGCGGGAAATAACGCTTTACTGTGCTTCCGGTGCCCGCTCTGCTTATGCACAAAGGGGATTGCTGCAAATGGGATTCACCAACGTAAAAAACGGTGGCGGAATCATGCAAATGATGAGACGAAGATAAATTTCAACCAATAAATCTAAACCTATGCAAAACGTTTTTTCTTACATCGATTTCCAACAAAAAATGGAAGGCAACAATCGCGTTGCATTGTTGATCCACAATCCTGAAAATGAATCGTCCAGATGTGCTTTCCGGAGTATCGCTGAAGCTATGCACTTGAATAAGACAATATCAGTTTTTGTCGCTGATGTGAGTCAGGTTCAGGATATTCATCCGGTTTTCCAGATTACCAGTGAACCTTCTCTGTTGCTTTTCGTGAATGGGAAAATAGTTAAGGTAGTGGAAGGTTGCCATGAAAGTGACTATTTCAAAGCTTTAATGAATCATGATTTAAATTAACAGATGAAGAAGGTTCTAATATTAGGTGGCGGATTTGCAGGTATCCAAACCGCTATTCAACTTCAAAAAAGTGGTCGTTTTAACGTCACTTTGATTTCTGATCGTGATTATCTTTATCTCTATCCCATTTCAATTTGGGTTCCGGTTCGCATCAAAGAGTTTAACGATGTAAAAGTTCCGCTGGTCAAAATTCAGGAAAAATACCCGTTCGAAGTAATTATTGATTCTGTAAAAGAGATTCATGCTGCCAACCACCAGGTGGTTTGCGAAAAACAGACCTTGAGCTACGACTATCTGGTGGTTGCTTTTGGTGCCGATAAAATGAAGCACAAGGGTATTGAGAATACCTTGTCCATTTGCGGAAAGCCTGAAGTTTCAGTCTCTATTCGCGATGGAATTGATGCCCTGATTCAGAAAGGTAGCGGAAAAATTGCCATTGGTTTCGGCGGAAATCCGAAAGATAAATCGGCAGTACGCGGCGGTCCTGCTTTTGAGCTTATTTTCAACATTCACAATATGCTGAAGAAAAAGAAAATAAGGAAGAATTTCGAACTTACTTTCTTTGCACCAATGGAAGAACCGGGAGCGAAAATGGGCAAAAATGCTTTGCCAATGTTGAACAAGATGTTCAATCAATATAAAATTGAAAAGCGGTTTGGAAAGAAGATTACTGAATTTGAACCAGGTGCGGTTGTGTTTGAAGATGGATTGAAACTGGAAGCCGATTTGACTTTGTTTATCCCCGCTTCTGCCGGCCATCATGTTTTGCAGACGAGCGATTTACCTTTGACTGAGGCTGGTTTTATCCAGATTGATACCTATTGCCAGGTTCACGGATTTGAGAATGTTTATGCAATTGGTGACATCTCCGCAATGGAAGGACCCGAATGGATTGCCAAACAAGGGCATGTAGCCGAATTGATGGGCCGGAATGCGGCGCACAACATTTTTTCTACAGAAACAGGAACCGGCACCAAAAAGCATTACCACGAATCGCCCAATATTCTTTGCGTGATGGATACCGGTGATGGAGCAGCTTTTGTTTTCAGGAATACGAAAACATCATTCATTGTTCCGATGCCCTTTGTTGGCCATTGGATGAAAAGAGGCTGGGGAACCTATTCCAAAATAACCAAAGTGGGTATTCGCAGACATTTTTCGGGATTTCTGTTTTCAGAATAAATGTATTGAATGAGAAAAGTATTAAAAGTATTGGTCGATATCAGAATGATAATTCTGTCGGTTTTAGGGATTTCGCTTTATCTGGGAATCTCCAAATACGACATTTCACTTTGGTATATTCTTTCGGTGGGCGTATTACTGGGGGTATTATTCGGTAAAGTTTTCTGTCGTTGGGTTTGTCCAATGGGACTGATCATGGAAATGTTGATGAGCCTGGGTGGTGACGATGGTAAAATCAAACAAATGTACCAGTATCACAAAATTGGATGCCCGATTGCATGGATTTCAGGATTACTGAATAAATACTCCATTTTTCGGATTAAATTGAACGAAGATACCTGTAAAACCTGCGGCATTTGCGACAAAAAGTGTTACATCGTAGCAATGGAACCGGCAAAATACAGCCTTTACAAACCAGCAATGACAAAACCGGGAGACAGTTATACCTGTTCCAAATGTCTGAAATGTGTGGCGTCGTGCCCGAACGGAAGTTTAACTTATAAAGTTTAAAATATGAAAGCAAACTTTGAAACCATCATTAACGATTCAAAGCCTGTTGTAGTTGATTTTCATGCCTTGTGGTGCGGACCTTGCAAGGCGCAATCGCCCATTTTGAAAGAGGTGGCAGCCGAACTTGGGGACCGTGTCAGGGTGATTAAAATTGATGTGGATCAAAATCAGCAATTGGCTGGCCGGTATCAGATTCAAAGTGTTCCTACGCTAATCGTATTTAAAAACGGCAAGTTGATTTGGAGACAATCAGGCGTAGTTAGTAAAACCCAGTTAATAAGCATTTTAAATCAATAAATATTTTTAAACCATGGAATATTATTTCAGTGCCACTTTGCATACCGGTTTTGACGATGCGGTGGATAAAATTACAGAAGCCTTGAAAACAGAAGGCTTTGGCGTGTTGACCGAAATTGACATGCAGGCCAAATTAAAAGAAAAATTGGGAGTTGATTACAAAAAATACAAGATTCTGGGTGCTTGCAATCCAGCCTTTGCATACAAAGCTCTGCAAGCTGAAGAAATGATTGGAGTGATGCTGCCTTGCAATATTGTTGTAACCGACAAGGAAGATGGTACAACAGAAGTTGCAGCCATTCATCCAATTGCATCGATGATGGCCGTACAAAACCCTGCATTGGAGCCGCTCGCACAAGAAATAACAGAAAAGCTAAAAAGGGTAATGAATCTGCTGAAATAAGTTTCAGATTATTACCCCTGACAGGGTTTCGAACCCTGTCAGGGGTGAGAATTCCTACAATTCAACATTCACCATTTTCCCAACTGACCTGATATATTTTGCCGCCTGAGCATATTCTTCTGCTGTACTCAAATGTTCCATCATCAGCGGAATATCCTTGAGTTTTGCCAGTTCCGTCAGAAATGCCGGATAATCCAGATTACCTTTCCCTGCAACAATTTCGTCGAGTTGAGGCATGTAATTATCTTCCCGCAGGGTAATGTCTTTGGCATGGCAACTCCTGATTTGTGGTCCGAGTTTGCGGAAAGAATCGCGGATCAAATCACCGTTTCGGTAATAAATCTGGGGGCTGACCACCATATTTACCGGATCGAGATGAACCGCGAAACGTTCACGGTCGATGGCTTTGATCAACCGAAGATAGGAATCAACTGAATCGGGATAGGCCCAGGGCATGGCTTCGAGCGTAAACCAGGTATGCGTAGGCTTTACCGCATCAATTATTTTACGGGTAGTTTCAACGATCAGATCAAAAGTTGCATCGGTCAGATTATCCTTGTGCGGTCCTGCCCAATGTTTCGTATTGCGTGAACCGCTAACATTTACGCAGCAATTGGCGCCAATCTCGTCAGCCAGATCAAGGGATTCAATGCACTTTTCAATGGCTTTCTCTGCTTTTTCCTTATCCGGATCAATCGGATTGCTCCATGCTCCAACTTCAGCAATCACGATGTCATTTTTTGCTGCTGCGGTTTGATATGCCTTGATCAATGCTGAGTCAGCTCCGGGTGAAACCGGACAATAAGCTGCCCGGTAGCCCAGCTTTTTAAGTGCGGTGACCCATTCTTCCGGAGAATTGTATTTTTCGAAAACCGGTCCGCCCAAACGAACTTTAGATTGTGCCGTTGTGCCGGCGGTTAATCCTGAAGGCATTGCTGACAATGCAGCTATTCCGAAGGCTGACAATGAAATAAAGTTTCGTCGTTTCATAAAATCTGTATAAAACCACATAGGCACATAGTTCACATAGAAAATAAACTATGTTCCCTATGTGCCTATGTGGTTATTTTTTAATGTTTGCAATTTGACTCTAATTCTCCTCCACAATCAGCACATCCCATGGCCCAATTTCAAGGCTTGCTCCTGAAGAAGCAGCTTTTCCTGTCGTCAGTTCGGTTCCGGCTTTGTGCGGATATATCAGGCTGGATTTCTGCGAAGCATAGTTATAGTAATAATGCACTATTTTTCCTGCGTCGTTCACACCGCGTTTGGTGACAAGCGGCCATTGCAGGTTTTGGTCAACGGTTTTAATTCCGGCACGTTCCAATTCCTGAAGGATCAGCTTTTCCTGAATTTCGTCTGAAACAGCGCATCCCTGATAAAGCAAGGTTCCTTTTCCGAAGTTGTTGATGGTGATGGCCGGATATTTTCCGAAGTACTGATGATCGTAATATGCCAGCGCTTTGGCAGTTTCCGGAATCAGGTATTCGGCCCAATCCAAAGCTTTATTGGCCTTGTCTTCCACTTTAAACGGATTGTCTTTCAGCGCCAATTCCTTGATGTTCGAAAATTCCTGGTAATAAAAACCGCAGGCTTTACGCAAAGGCCCCGGAGCAAGCATTGGCCGAACCATCGAATTTTCATCACAAAATCCGCTCTTGAATTGCATGATTACATGGCCACCGTTCTCTACGTACGCGCTGATTTTCTTCAGCACATCGTCGCTGGCAATGTACAAGGCCGGAATCACAACCAAATCGTAATTTTCGAACTTCGCATTTTCAGGAAATATAAAATCGACACCCACATTGTTTCTGAACAAAACTTTGTGAAACTGACCGACCAACTCATTGCGGTAAATATTGGATGAACCGCCCCACATGTCAGCTTTCCCGTTTTTGAAAGGCATCACGTTCAGTGCAGCGTTGGCATCGTGACTAAATAGAATTGCCACTTTATTGGTGATTTTCAGGTTGACCAGTTTTTTGCCAAATTTTTGCAACTCATGTGCAGTTTTAGAGTATTCGGCATAAGCCCGGTTAGGCTGCAGATCGTGCGACAAAACTCCTTTCCAGTAGGTTTCCTGACCGTAATGAATTGAATGCCAGTGCCAGTATTCGACCATGTTGGCGCCAGAACCCATGTGCGCATACACATTCTGGCGAAGCTGACCATCATATGGTGGCATTTGTGATTTCGAATCCCATCCGATGGTTTGCGCATTGGTTTCGGTAATCAGGTAATTTTTCATTTTTACCGAACGAAAGAAGTCACCTGCAAACGCAATTTCATCGCCGGTCAGGTTGTCCTGCGAACCGTGATAAACGTTCACGGCCATCACATCCATCTTTCTGGCGCTTTCAATTTGGTCAATGTCCTGAACCGATGGCATAAAACAATGCATGATAAACTGGTTGGGACGACGGTATTCGGCCACAATTTCCGACTGCCAGGTGAGATAATCGGCAACCGATTTGCGCTTGAAACGCTCCCATTCCAGTTTGTAGGCAGTATTGGTAACTCCATCGCGTGTTGGAAACTCATCCCAATCGTTCATGGTCATTCCCCAGTAATTCAATCCCCATATTTTATTCAGATTTTCGGTGGTTCCGAATTTCTTCTTCAGGTAATTCACAAAACTGATGTGGTAATTGTAGTTGTTCACCCCGTAGGAAGTGGTTTCATTGTCAACCTGATAGCCAATAATGGCTGGATGTTTGGCGTAATGTTCCATCATTTTCCGGATCACCCGTTCCGAATAGAACAGAAAGGTCGGGCTGGTAATGTTCATATTCTGGCGTATTCCGTAGTAGGCTTTGTTTCCTTTTTCATAATTAACCAGCACCTCAGGGTGTTTGTGCCACAACCAGGCTGGCATCGAATAGGTGGGAGTTCCGAGAATTACTTTGATCCCATTGGCATGAAGGCCGTCAATGATACGATCCATCCAGGCGAACTCGAATTCACCTTCGCGTGGCTCGAACAAACTCCAGGTCGATTCGCCCACCCGAACCACCGACATTCCTGATTCTTTCATCAGTTTCATATCATCGGCAAGGCGGTCGGATGGCATGTATTCGTGGTAATAAGCTGCGCCGTATAGCACATTGTCGAATTTGGGCGATTGTGCCGAAATTGTTCCGGCAACCAGCAAAAGCAAGGAAAGGATAAACAGATTCTTCATAGTTCGTAGGTTTAAGTTTGATCAGTTAATGCGCAAATATAAACATTAGACGGTAAATGTAGATCAAACACTTATCTGGAAAACCTTTCTATTGATAGTAACTCCAAAAAGTAATATCTTTGAATTTGAAAATTAAAGAATGATGACCACAATAAAGATTACAATTGATAACCGAAAAAATGCCCAGCTCTTAACAAAAATGTTAAAATCAATGGCTTTCGTAAAAAAAATCGAAGAGGATTTACCCATATCTCCGAATTCTAATCAATTTTTGTTACTGCAAAATTTCTTTAATTCGATCGAACCCAATAGCATGTTTCGTGATATTAATAATCCGGTAGAATGGCAAAAAAATATCCGCGATGAATGGGAAGCTCGTTGACACCAATAATTTCAATAAGGCAGAAGCACAAAATTAAACTTCCCGACGCCATTATTCTGGCCACAGTTCTGGTTGGTGAATTGGAGTTGATCACTGCAAATGTGGCTGATTTTATAAATATCGATCCAAGCTTGAAAATTTGCAATCCATTGGTTTGATATTTAATCATATCAGTTTTTGTTTCTCTTCGCCTGTGATTTTTTTACTGAACTGCGACTGAAAACTGACCACTTTTTCCTGTTTGTTCTTCTCCATTGCTTTTTTCATCTTTGCACTTCAACAATAAAATCGCCATGTCTCTTTTCAACGAAGTTCTGATTTTTTTAGCGGCCATGGTTGCAGGGTTTATCAATGCCATTGCTGGCGGTGGAACACTGGTAAGCTTTCCGGTGCTGCTTGCAATTGGAATTCCCCCGGTAGTTGCAAATGTTACCAACACCGTTGCGCTTGTTCCCGGAACCATTGGCGGAATGTGGGCGCAGCGCGTTTTTTTTCAATCGCAATACAAACGCTTGTTAAAATTATTGCCGGTTGCCATTGTTGGTGGTGTTGCCGGTGGTTTGCTTCTTATAAATACCAGCGAAAGTTCCTTCCGAAGTGTAATTCCTTACCTTATTTTGCTGGCTACTTTATTGCTGGCCGTTCAGGTTCCGGTTAAAAATTGGGTGGTTGCACGTATGGGGAATGTGCATCATGAAAAACACAGTCCATTTTTTATGCTGACAATGGTGTTTATGGCTGCCATTTACGGTGGTTATTTTGGTGCCGGATTGGGTGTTATCCTGATGGCCGTATTGGGTTTGGTGACCGACGATTCACTTACACGTTTGAATTTCCTGAAACAGGCGCTTGGTTTTGCCATCAACCTGGCAGCGGCCATTTATTTTGTTTTCTCCGGAAAAGTAGATTGGTGGATCGCCTTCGTGATGGCATTTGGCTCAATTCTGGGTGGATTGCTGGGTGGAAAACTGGCCGGAAAAATAAAACCGGAACTGTTGCGCTGGATCGTGGTTTCTGCCGGATTGATTGCCGCTACTGTCTATTTTATCAAAGAATAAATCCATAGACAAATGGACGGTAATCATCAGTTTTACATACAGCTACGAAACACATTTAGTAAACTGGCTCCTGAACTGGTTTTAATGATTTCTGATCGCTTTGATCATTATTTTGATTTTTATTCCATTGGCTTTATTTACCTATCATGATCACAACTTCCTTATTCCCGGCTTTTTCCTGAAGGCAAACCAGCATCCGGTCAAAGTAAGCAGTAGCATTTGAATCCCGCTGAAGGCAATCCAGAATGGCATCAATGTTTTTCCAACAATGGCTTCGCCAGTATGTAAATCAATCACCAGTTTATGCAGGGTTTGCGGTTGCTTTTGTTTCGATCCGTCCAGTTTTGAGGTAATATCGCCAGCCAACGGATTGTTTTTCACTTCCTTTCCATGGTGGTCAAGCTGGATAATTCCCTTTTTTCCGGCGCTCACCAAAAGTTGGTTATTGGACATGCTGACATGAAATACATCCTTATCAATTAACCGGACAACTGTGCTGCCTGTCAACCGCCATAAACCTTGTTTGCTGGAAATATACAAGGTATCGTTCACCAGTAACAATGAGCGGACATCACTTCCGGCCAATTCAGGAATCGAACTTACCCTAATCCCCTCAACAATGTAAAGTCCGCTTTTGGCACCAATATATTGCCGGTCGGCGCCTGCTACCATCGACTTTATTTCAATTTCAGAATAGGTATCAGTTGTAAATGGCAGGTTAATTTTAACCCGATCCATGTGCAAAAAACCATCCAATGCCAATAATATGGCAGTTATGCTGATCAGGAATGCAGGAAAAAGGAAAAGGATTCCCGGCCATTTGTGCCAGGCTCTTATTTGTTTGAATGATAACATCTTAATCAAAGTTTTAGAATTTCCAGTTTAGCCCCACCAAAAACATTTGGCCCAAAGCGTACTCGGTTTCATTGGAAACAGATTTGTCAGTTTTCTCAGACTTTACTTTCGAAAGACTGTCAAATACGTCTGTCATGCGGAAAGTAAACGCGCCGTTGGTAAGTATTCGTTTTTCTACACCGAAGTCGGCAAACCAGATGGTGCTTTCCTCCTTTGTATTCGAAATTTTTGGTCCGACAGCATTACCTGATAACTGCAACGACCATCCGTGTGGGAAAGTAAAATCGGTAATGGCTTTTGCCGACCATTTGTACTGATCGGCCAAGGCGTCGCCCTGAAAGTTGCCGCTGGTAATTTCGGATTCGAATTGCGAAAAACTTGCGGTAAGCTGCCAGAAATTGAAAGGGTTCAGGGTTGACATCAGCTCGTAACCGGCCACATAAGCGCGACCTGCATTTTGAGGCTGTTCGGTTATAATTCCGTTTTCGTTTTCGGTAAGTGTTTTCTGAATTACATCGGATATGTCGCGGTAAAAAAGGTTAGCACCGACATTAAACTTATTGAAATTTTTCAGGTAACCCACTTCGTACGCCCATGCTTTTTCAGGTTTTAACTCCGGATTTCCTTTGGCAATTTTGGTTGGTTCTTTCTGTTCGGTAAATGGGTTGAGGTCTTTAAATCCAGGGCGGCGTATGCGGCGACCAAAGTTCAGTGTAATATATTGGGTTTTATCGATGTTGAAAGTGGCTGATGCAGATGGTAATAAAAGGCTGTAAGATTTATTGCCATCTAACGAAGTGGTTTCAGCATTTCCAACAGTATGAGTATTTTCAAAGCGCAAACCTGTCTTTAGTTTTAAAAAGTGTACTTTATATTCGTCAGAAACATAGAAGGCATGGGTAGTTTCGGTCACTTTAAAATTGTCGAAACCGTTGCTCGATTTGATCCAGGAAGTATCTTTATAACTGAATTTATCGGTTGTATTGTTAAAAGTGCGGTTGTCCAATTCTGCAGAATAGCCAAAAGTCAGGAGATTTTTTGCCAGTTTTAACCTGGTGATGTTGGCATTCCAAAGCAGTTTTTCTCCTTTTTGCATTTCGTATTTGTTCTCCAAAGCTGGTTGAAAGTTGGCCCATTTTCCTGCCTGGGTAAGCGCATAAGTAGCTTTCTCTTCCGTTTTCTTCTGCTCTTCGGTCTGATAACTGGCATTAAACGAAAGTTTTGCCTGATTGGAAAATGTATGTTCGAGCGCTGAAAATACCTGGTGATACTCGTTGGGCTTGTGTTCAGTTTTCAGTTCCTGACCCCTGGATTTGAATTTCCTGTTGGCATCGGTCCGGGTAAAATCGAGGATTTTGTCTTTGTCCTCCAACTGATAACCAAATATGTACTCCCCGGTAAACTTTGTTTTTGGCTTGAAGTAATAATCGAACCCTGTACGCAGGTTGTGGTTGGTAAACGACTTGTCTTCATACTCATACGAGTTTTCAATTTGGGTAATCTGCCCATCTTTCAAATCGGTTTTGAGCTTATCTTTTGGTTTCGGTACATTCCGGCGTAAAAAATCGTAGTTGGTAAACAGGTTTAGTTTTTCGGTTTTATTCGAAAGCGAGATTCCACCAGCTTGTCCGTCGTGATTGACGAAGGTTTAATCTGACTGTCAACTCCTTCAATCAAAATATTTCCGTAAGCAACCGCCTCTTTGCCCGAATCAATCAGATTCCCCGATATCTGACATTGCGCATTCAGTTTTGCTATTCCTGCAATGAATAATGTAATTACAATAATTAAGAATTTACTCATGGTCCCGTCTTTTATGTTTTAACGGCAGCAAAACTACACGACAGAAGAAGATGCATCAATCCCAACAAATAGGGATATTTAGGTGAACTTTTATTCCACTTGATAATCCTTCAAGGAACTTTTTTATATTTACCATCCAGGACATGCGCAACCATTGCTGTTTTTCAAAAAACTTTAATTAATGAAACATTCGCAGTTAGTTTCAAAAATTCTGGGGTACATTGAGCTTGACAGCGAGCTTGACCACTTCGATAATATTCATGAAACGATCATAAAGGATTTGAATTTTAAAGGCACCAACCTTTGGATCCTGGCATTTGCAATTATTATCGCGTCCGTAGGACTAAATATGAATTCTACCGCTGTAATTATAGGTGCTATGTTAATTTCACCATTAATGGGTCCCATTAATGGAATGGGGTATAGTATCGCAACTTATAATTTTCTGCTTTTCACGCAGGCATTAAAAAACTTTTCTTTTGCAGTTGTGGCAAGTTTGATTGCATCCACGGCCTACTTTTTCGTGAGTCCGATTTCAACGGCACATTCCGAATTGCTGGCTCGGACATCGCCTACGATTTACGATGTTTTAATTGCACTTTTTGGTGGACTGGCAGGTATTGTAGCCATCAGCAGTAAATTAAAAGGGAATATTATTCCGGGAGTTGCCATTGCCACCGCGCTGATGCCTCCGTTGTGTACAGCAGGTTATGGTTTGGCGACCTTACAGTTCAACTATTTTTTCGGCGCATTATTTCTATTTACCATCAATACGGTTTTCATCGCACTTTCGTCGGTTATAATCTCGCAGATTCTGAAGTTTCCGATCAGAACCATTGTTGAGGCAGAACAGAAGAAAAAAGTCAACCGATGGATTTCATTTGTAATCATATTGGTACTAATACCCAGCATCTATTTTGGATACGTCCTTGTTCAACAGGAAAAATTCATTGAAAAAGCGACCCGATTTATCACTACAGTTAACATCACAGAAGGTAATTATTTATTGAAGCATGAGATTGACCCCAAGAAGAAAACGATCAGACTGGTCTATGGAGGAATATCACTCAGCGAAGTCCAGAAAAATCTGATCAGGGAAAAGTCAGCAGGATATTCGTTAGAGGATGCAAAAATAGAATTTCAGCAGGGTTTCTCATTTGACCAGTTAACCAAGAAAAACACTGAAGTTGAGAACCTTACCTCTGAAATAAACAGGTTGATGATTCTGTTGAAGGAAAAAGATGAACTGCTTGAAATTTCATCAAGGAAAAATATCATTGGTAAACAGATTTTAGATGAGATAAAAATCTTGTACCCTCAAATTAATAGTTGTACTTATGCAGAATCAGAAGTATTTAGTGTTCCCGATTCAAATCCGGAGATGGTTCAAATGATTGTTTTTAAAACGGAAGGCAAAAATTTACATAACGCTGAAAAAAACAAAATAGAGAATTGGATAAAAGCCAGACTGAAATCAGACAAGTTGAAAATCTTTTTTGAATAAAAAGTGTTTATAGTTACCTAATCGAATTATTAAAAAAAATGGAAAAACATTCACCAATAGATTACTGGGTAATTAAGCCCATGAGCCGTTTTATGTCCAACTCAATAACAAGTGGTGTTGTACTTTTTATTGCGGCATTGGCAGCCCTGATTATGGCAAATTCGCCTTTATCCGATTTCTACAGGAATTTATGGCAGTATAAATTTACAGTTGGCTTCGAAAACTTCAACATTTCGAAAACTTTAAGTCATTGGATAAACGACGGACTTATGGCGATGTTTTTTTTCGTTATTGGACTGGAACTTAAACGAGAGATTAAAGGTGGCGAACTATCGAATCCAAAAGATGCCATATTACCAATATTAGCGGCAATTGGCGGAATGGTTGTTCCCGCAGCTATTTATTTGATTTTTAACATTGGCAGCCCATCTGAAGGCGGATGGGGTATTCCGATGGCCACAGATATCGCTTTTGCATTGGGCATAGTATATCTGTTGGGAAACAAAGTTCCTGTATCGTTGAAAATATTCCTGACAGCTTTGGCAATTGCCGATGATCTGGGAGCAGTGTTGGTAATTGCCTTTTTTTATACATCACAAATTTCTTATCCAAGTCTGATGTTTGGAGTCCTGTTTTTAGGAATTCTTTTTACCGCTAACAAAATTGGAGTCAGAAGCCCTGTCTTTTATGGAATTATCGGAATTGGGGGTTTATGGCTGGCCTTCCTGCTTTCCGGAGTACATGCAACCATTGCAGGGGTTCTGGCAGCGTTTGCCATTCCGGCAAATGTAAAAATAGATGATATTAATTTCACACAAAAACTGAAAGAGCTTGCCAACTCTTTCAAAAATGCTGAAAAAGCTACGAAAGGATTTATAAGCAAGGAACAGCATCATATTATTGAACACATCAGAGACTATTCAAAGGCAGCATTGACTCCACTACAACGGCTGGAGCATGGACTGCACCCTATTGTTGCTTTTATTGTTTTGCCAATATTTGCATTCGCAAACACAGGAGTAGAATTTTCAGGCAATTTTTCTGAAAGCCTTACTTCCAACGTAACCCTGGGTGTAATTTTTGGGTTAATCGTCGGCAAGTTCATTGGCATTGTTGGGATTACGAAACTTACAGTATTCTTTAAGCTTGCCAAACTCCCCCAGGGTGCAACCTGGAAACAACTATATGGTATTGCACTCCTTGCTTCCGTAGGTTTTACCATGTCGTTGTTTATTACTGAATTAGCCTTTACAAATCCAGACTATGTAGTTCAGGCCAAATTCGGCATTTTAATTGCTTCGTTTATCGGAGGGTTATCAGGCTTCCTCCTTTTAAAATACAGTAAAAACAAGCTGGAAACTGAATAAACCTGATCTCTCTGAATGAAAAAAATCGCTGCATACCTTTTTCTTCTGCTTCCCTACTTTGTTTCCGGACAATTATTCCCGAAACTGGCCGATTTCAATGGCAATATTGAAAAAATAATTGAAAAAAGATATGGAAAGGAGGTAACATCTCTTAAAGGTGATTCCGGAGTTTTCAAACCCGGAAAATATTCCGGGTGGAAATATATTTACCTGTTTGACGAAAATTCGAAACTGGCAAGAAGAACAAGTACTTCCCGAAAAGAAATTCAGGCAGAAAATTTATACGAAACCAATACAATCGGCAACAAAAGAATCGTCCGGGAAATAAGTAAAAAAAACAGGTCCGGTCAGGTCGATGATTATGTTGAATATGAGAACTTTACCGATTCGGCAGGAAGGATTCAAAAAGTTGAATTCTGGTCATTTAATCAGCAGAAAAATGTGCGGGAATTATTTTTGGTTGAAAAAGATGTGGAATACCAAAACGATCAACTTATTTCATTTACACGCTATAATATCAAAGAAAACGGCGATTACGACGATGGTGAAAAATGTGACCTTTTCTATGATTCATCGGGCAGGTTAATCAGGATTGAACGGAAAGAAATTGTATTAAATTACAATACCGTTTTGTATTACGACTATAACAACCGCGGAAACGTAACCCGTTTTTCGATCGACTATCTGGTAGGTTTACGCAACTACCAAAACAACCAGCGGCAGGAATACTATTTCAAATACGACAGGCACGGCAACTGGACAAAAAGATACTGGATAGCCGATGATAAAAAAAAGTTGGAGGCCAAAAGGAAAATTAAATACAAATAACAGACGGCTACTGCATAAAACTTCGGGTGAAATCTATGAGAGCAATGTTTTCTGAAGTCAACAAGTTATTCAGTGTTTCAAGCCGCGTTTCAACTGCTTTTAAGTCGTGCCGGCATCCCAAAAGTACTGCGGCTATTTTTTTTTCCTGAAGTTTCAGAAATGGCGCCTGTAATCGCAACCTCTGCCAGTAAGCCTTTTTCAACCAACAGATTTACAGCAATTTTTCCCTTTACTGTCTGAATTGTATTATTAAAACGATAACGTGGAGAATAGCCAAATATCCAATCCCAGGTGCGGTACTTTTCGTCACTTAATTTTTGAATGGCTTCAATATCTGTTTCGTTTGGCGAATAAAATTCAGTTCCGCCAATCTGTTTGCTGATTTCTGCATAAAGCCGGTTGCTAAAATCCTCCACGCTCATCGGTTCAGGTAAATACGGTGCAATGTTGGTCACTTCGCTGCGGTTCGATTGCACAGCCTTGTCTTCAAATTTCGACAAATCCACTTTCAACGCACCTTTCAACGCATCGAGCCGACTGTTAAAAAGCAAGGTTCCATGGTGCAAAACACGGTTTCTGTGAACATGCTCTGCATTTCCGGAGATCTTTTTTCCATCAATCACCAAATCGTTCCGGCCTGTTGTATAAGCCTCAACACCCAGTGTTTTCAATGCTTCCACGATTGGGGAGGTAAATATTTTAAAATTTACTTCCTGAATTTTTTCAACATTCCGGATAAAGGTAAAATTCAGATTGCCCAAATCGTGAAAAACGGTTCCGCCACCCGATAACCTCCGTGCAACCGGAATATGATGTTCATGTACAAAATCATGGTTGATTTCTGCCAGCGCGTTCTGATGTTTGCCAACCACCACAGTTGGCTGACTGCGCCAAAGCACAAAGAAATTTTCCTGAAAATTCTTCAGGAAATACTCCTCGGCAGCCAGATTAAAATACGGATCGGTGCTGGATTGATGGAGACAAAATGTGATCATTCAGCAAAAATAAGCCAATATTTGGGAAAAGGAAAAGTATGATTTTTGATTACAGCCTCTGTTTGCAAACATGAATTTATTGTACCGGAATAAATTCAACCGACCAAATATTATTGTCTTTACCCTTGCGTAAAACAGACACTTCAGTTCCCGAACTATTTGCGAAAACATAACGCGCTTCCACTTCGTACGCAGCTGCCTGGGCATCAGGCTGATACATATTGTCGTACGTGTATTTTTTTACAAGCGTGTAATCGTTGTCTTCAAACTGGTAAATGGTTGCTGCAACAGGAGGATAATAGGAGTGTGTGTAATAACTGAATATGGCCCAGATACTGTGGCTTGCCGCTGAATAGTCGATCCACCATGATGTTGCCCGGTTTTCGCTGTTGTATTTTAATTCTCCGATTGAAGAAGTAGCAGTTATTTGACTTCCGGAAAGTGCCGTAATGGTAGAAGTTCGGACAATGTATGAATATCCGGTTACCATTAATTCTCCTCCCTTGAAAAATGTAACATTGCCAATTGATTCATGAGTGTAACTTTTCCGTGTTTTTGACTTGATATCAAACACATAAATGCCTGTAGGAGAAACATTTTTGCTTGATGCAATGATGTATGGCTGATTGGGGATTTTTTTTAAATCAGCCGTACCCAACCTGTAACTATTGCTAATAGTTTCATAAGTTTCATCTGTATTGATATTTTTCCAGAGTAAATTGGAGATTGTGCTGTTTGCTATTGTATAGCAGAACCAGTCACCTTCGGCCCATTCCATGTCGTAAACGGTATAATCCAATTCGTAAGTTTTGGTTACGGTATTGTTGGTTAAATCCACAGTGCTGATCATTCCACCGTGGCCTACCAGGGCTCGTTTAAAATCTTCATTAATTGCCAGACAAGTAGGGGCATTGCTCAAAGCAACTTCGTGCAAAACAGTTTTGGCAGTTACATCATATGCCACCAGTTTATTGGGCTGGCCTGTAACATAAAACAAGGTATTCGTGTTCTTGTCGAATGTTGCGTCAACAATATTTCCTTGTAGTGCGCGCACGTTTGCATTGATACCGGGTACACGAACAGTGACAACGATAGGAACCGAAGACTTGTTGGGGGCGTTGGTTTTTAAATTGATGGTTGCAGAGTTCAACCCGGGTTGAAGTTTGCTGCGGTCGCAGGTAAAGATAACATCGCCGGAAGAAGTATGTGGCAAATACATTCCGCTTGCAGGCGAAACCGATAACCATTCGGGCAATTCTTCAAAGCTCCAAATCAGTAATCCATTTCCGTAATTATAAATTCCAAAAGTTTTGTTTGTTTCGGTATTCCCAAAATCAAGCCGCTCAGTAAAGAATGAAAGATCTGGTGTTCCCAAATTGGCAGAAACGGCTATTTCGACCAGCGGATTGTTTCTGTCGTTGGTTTTTAGCACGATGGTTCCATTCAAACCGCTTTGCGCAGCAGCCAGGGCATTGAGGTTAAAGGGAAGGGAGGCAGATGCCCCTTGTCCGAGTATTACCGACATAATATTGAACTGATCCATATTTACTGTAAGCCAATATGGCATACTTACGATATCCCAAAGTAAAATTCCATTGCCCGAATTGGAAATCTGCAACTGATTGTTGTAGTTGTTGTAATTAATTTCAAATGCCCGGTTTACCTGAGCGGAGGGATTTCCTTCAGTAATATAATACAAGGGAATGGCATATTTTTTACCGGCTGAAGTAATCAGCATCTGATCGACATAAAAGCCGATTTTTGAAAATCGCGGCTCCTCATTTGCAGAGCAATGAATGGTTGCAATGCTATCTTCAAATTTTCCTGAATTGCTGTCAAGGATCAGCCAGTCGGGTTTACTGTTGATCGTGAAATCGGCATTCCCCACACCATCGCACTTGAACTCGTAATCATCGTCTTCCCATTCCGGCGAAATGATAATGGCTGATGCGGCCACACCTGAAATATCGAGTTTTTCGTTTACAAACTCATCGCTGCACGAAAAAAATGCGGTGGCGACCGATAGTAACAGGATGATTTTTAAAAAGTGGTTCATACGGATCATTTTTTATTTGCAAGGTCAGCGTGGTTTAAAAATTATAGCGGACAGTAAAACCGTAATCGATGTGTGAAATGTTGATGGGTTTTTCAAGTTCCTGATCATTCGTATCGTATTCTGAACTCTTGACCGATATTTTATGAAGTTTTGCCCACATAAAATTCCCGGCCAGGCCTGCCGAGAGTTGCGGTGTAATTCCATATTCTACTGACAAGCCGCCTTTTGCCCCAAAGGTTGTGCTTTTGGTTACGCTATTTGCCTGGTCGTAATATCGTGGGGGTTGTCCGCTATAAGAATCATTATTCCCCCAATAAACCTGAAATTCGTTTCCTCTGCTTTCACCGCGGAACAGCACAATTCCGGGCGATATTATTTCCGAAATTTTTATCCTTTTTTTCTTGTCAGGAAATTGTTGAAACAAAACCGATGCACCGGCAAAATGGATGTATAGCCTTTCGTCCAGTTCTAAATTGCTGAAAAGCGGAAGGTTCATATCTCCAAATCCCCGGGCCAAAAAATCGCCTTTTGATGCTGAATAGAAAAGATTGTAATCAACGCCAAAGCCGAAAAAAGTGGTCAGCAAATAATGAAGACTTGTGTTGATGTGATATCCGTTTTCGAGTTTTCTGATGTAATCGTCAGTCTCCGAGGCCGAATTACCAACGTTGAGCATGTAATTTTTAAAATCGCTGTAATCGGTTAAGGAATGAGCCAACCCGCCTTGCAGAGAAAATAGCCAGCGATGCTCAGGTCGATCCCGTTTGGTTTTTTCATGATCAGTAATATCGCCAAAGCTGTCGCGCTTTCCTGTACGAAAATATTGTAACACATCTGAAGTTGATATTGACTTCCCGATAATGTTTTTATCTGGAGTTTTTTGTTCGTAGCTTATTCGCTCTGCATTGACTGATATGATCCGGCATTCGATTGTATCTTGCTTAATGGTAACGATTTTGTCTTGTGCTTTCGCTGCTGCGAAAGTCACGAAAAACAAAAAAATCAGCAGTAGATTTTTCATCTGGAATATGTTGATTGGGTTTTGGTGGCTTTTATTGTGTTCAAAATTAAGGTATTATTTCTTTTTTTATCCAATATCTGCCGACTATTTTACAGAAAATATTATTTTGCTGTTTCGGACATCAGCTGGGTTTTGTCCAGTATCTGGCCTTTCTTCAAAAGTTCTTCACGTAAAGTCTTGTAGTCAATATCCTGAACGGCCATATTTTTGTCGATCGCCAAAACGGCAGCTTTGGCGGCCGATTGCCCTAAAATCATAAACACCGGTTCCATGCGGATAGAGCCGTAGGCAATGTGGCTCGACGATACGCAAACCGGAATCAGCAGATTGGAGCATTCTTCTTTCTTCGGAACAATTGAACCATACGAAATTGAATAGGGCGAGTGCGGATGTACGCCAATGTCGCCTTCGTTTTGTACAAAACCTTCGGAAGTTACATAACGCTGAACATTGTGTGAATCCATGGCATACGAACCCATTCCCACCGGTCCGGGTACTTCGCTTTTGGCCAGCACATCGTTTTCGGTGGTTACGTAAACACCCACCATGCGGCGGGCTTCGCGAATATACAGTTGTCGCGACCAGTTCCCGTTGTCCTGAAACTCATCTTTGGCCAATCCCCAT
>Ga0351902_1030_pt1 | contig 43595 bp, 37 predicted proteins | sample BONcelHT113001D5_FD_205828 | JGI IMG/M metagenome (GOLD analysis project Ga0351902, IMG submission 205828) | Enriched cells from coal bed in the Powder River Basin, Montana, United States - BONCAT cells T11 rep1 HSBNCT.T11.300.1.D5 ...
ATTGATCCAGAACTCATCAATTGATTTATGATTTTTTTTAATTTTTTATTATCCGAAACTGTTAAGATTTGATCTTTTATTGATAAGAAATATTCTGCGGTATCCTGTTTCCCTGATGTCTGTAAAGATAAGACTATTTCATCAAGAACAGACATTAATGCATCTTTCATAGTGTACCTCTCAAAAAGCTGGTGTAGTTTTGATAATCCATACTCTAGGCATATTAGTAACAACGGCTTGATAGCCGCCACCCGCATATCCTCTCCCTTGGCTAGCCGCTGCTCCTTCACTGATCCAAGTACCTTTTGGAACATCAATTTCTGTAACGTGCGTAATCTTTACACCCCAATCCTTTCTAATCGCAAGTTTCTTTCGGAGGTATTTTTCAGTCGAGTATTTTTTGTTGGTAACCCAAGAGTATTTTCTTCCGGTTCGATTATCAACTCCGTGATACTTATAAAATCGCGTGTCAGAGCTAAGCTGTCGATTGGTATAACTGCCATTCTTGAAAGTGGAAGCTATTTTGCCTGGTAGTTTTGGGCCAGGCAGTCCTCTTACACTACATCCCGCCAACCCGAGAGGATCAACCCACTGCATCGGATCATGCACATAACCATGGGTCCGTAACCCACCTTCCAGGCCGATCGGGTCCGGACTGAGATACTGCCCGCTATCCGGATCATAATACCTGTTCAGGTTATAGTGTAGCCCGCTTTCCTCATCCTCCCACTGATTCTGGAATCTCAGATTGCAATCTACCAGCGGCTGATAACCATCAGGCTTCCTGACAAACAACACATCGGTTTCACCCCACAGGCTTTGCTCCCCTTGCCAGACGCAGTTGCCCTCGGTGTCGAAGAGTTCCTTCGGCGTCCCCAGATGATCGGTGACAATCGGATAAAACGAGACCTTCCCGGCAGCGGAAATTGCCTCCTTTGCCAGCGGGATAAAAGTACCCGGCTCGAAGTGCCAGCGAGTTACTTCCGTGGTTTCCCCGGTAGCCCGGTGTTCCTCCGCCAGGGTTGCGCCCTGCCAGAGATAGCTGACATTGCTTTTCTTGCCGGAGTTGCCGGCCTTGACGCATTCCTTCTTTATCCGCCTGCCGAAAGCATCGTAGGTGTACCGCCAGATCGCGCCATCCGGCGTATGGGTTTCCGTCAACAGGTCGAAGTCGTCCCAGCGATAATACCAGGTCCTGGGGCGAAAACCGTGCTTGACAACCCGCTTCTCCACAACCCGGCCCCGGCTGTCGTGACGGTAGCTGCTCCGGCCGATGCTTTTTACTTCGCCGTTTTCGTACTGGTGATGGCGGCCGTTGCTCTCTACCAGGTTCAGCAGGGAGTCGTAGCTGTACTGCTCGCTGACCTGTTTGTCCAGTCCTGTTGTGCGGGTTATCCGGTTGATCTGGTCGCGCGGGTCGTAGTGGTAGCTGCTGGCGCCGCGTTTGTTGTCTTTTACGCCAATCAGCCTGCCCGATTTGTCCCAGCGGTAGCGGCGTGACACCTCGGCCAGTCTTTCGTGGGCGGGAGATGGGTAGTCGTTTTTCTGTCCAGCCAGCTGACCGGCAAGTCTGCCGCAGGGGTCGTAGCTCTGCTGCAGCGAGAAGGCATTAAGGGACTGGGGATCAGGGACTGGAGACGGGGATAGACTTTTTTCGTTACGATATTGCCGCAGGGTTTCAAGGCCGCGACTATCCCTTTTGAATTCCAGTGCATGGCCGTTGCTGTGCAGTCCTTTGAACTGTCCCAGCAGGTCGAAGGAGAAGTCCGTCTTTCCGCTGGGGCTGGTGCGGCTGAGGCAGCGGCCGGAGGTATCGTAGCGGTATTCTATGGAAGTGCCGTTCTGGATTTCCTTCGTCAACCGGCCTTTGTCGTCGTAGCTGAAGAGCAGCTCGCTTGCCGGTTCCTGTTTTTCAGTGTGGTAGGTCGCCGCCCTAGTCAAGCGGTCTGCCGGGTCGTATTCATAGACGATGCGCTGATTCGTGGATTCGACCGCGACAATCCGGTCCAGTTCATCCCAGGTGAGGCGCTGTTCGACACCATCGGGCAGACGTTTGCTCAGCACCCGGCCGATGGCATCCCTTGTGTATCGGGTCTGCCGTCCGGCCCAGTCGCTTTCCATGGTCAACTGGCCGGCCGGGTTGTAGCGGTAGGTCCAATGTTGTCCTGCGGCGTTGGTGATCCGCTTCAGCCGGGCGGCGTTGTCGTACTCGAGGCTGGTGATCCGCCCTTTGGGGTCGATGACGCTGCGCAACAGGTCGAAGGCGCCGTGCCGGTAGCGAGTGGTCTGCCCTTCTCCGGCGATATGGCTGGCCGGCAATCCTTCCTGATCGTAGCTGAAGTGTTCTTCGCCACCATCGGGGTGGATTATGCGGCTCAGGTCGTTGCGCGGGTTGTCGGGCGAGAGGTCATACTGGTAGCGGGTGGTGTGACCGGCGGGGTCGGTGAACTGCCGCAGGCGGCCCCACCGGTCCTGATCATAGCGGGTTGTTTCTCCCAGTCCGTTGCGCAGGGAGGCCAGGCGACCGTGCTGGTCGTAGGAGATGCGGCTGGAGACGCCATCCGGACCGCTTTCGGCGATGAGGCGGCCGTTGTCGTCGTAACCGAAGAAAAAGCTTCTGCCGTCTGGTTCTTTTGTTTCCAGCAGGTTGCCGCGCTGGTCGTATTTCCAGGTGGCTGAGGTCCCGTCCGGGTAATCTATTTGTGAGATCTGGCCATGTTTGTCGTAGGCAAGCCTGGTGGCACGCCCAGCCCAGTCGGTTTCGCCAGTCAGGTTGCCGTAGGCGTCGAAATCGAAGGTGGTTGTCCGGCCCAGCGCGTCGCTGGTGGAGAGTTTGCGGTCCAGGCCGTCGATTTCATGGCTGGTGATGTGGCCGAGCGGATCCTTTTCGCGGATCAGCAGGTCGTTGTCGTTGAACCAAAGGGTGGTGCAACCGCCGGTGGCGTCGAGGGATGAGTATCGCCTGCGCCGACAAAAATCAATATTCTGTAGACGCCTGTGTTAACTGTGCGGATATCGGGTTTTCAAAGACCTGGTCTGGGTGAAGATGTCAATATGTCAGTGCCTGATACCTGTATGTTTCTTATTTTCTATATTTTGCTTATTGCCCTTTTAAATCCGTGAGGAATATGTAAACAGTCAAAGCGCAAGCAGCCTGACCCTCAACTAATGGATATGACAGGAAGATGAAGTTCTGACTTGCTAATAAGGAAGTAATCCTTTTCTTGGGTAGGCATCCCCCCCCAAACATCACCAATATGAACAAGTCTCTCTATTGGCGCAGTTGTTGAAATCATATTTTCATCACGCCTGCGAGTCCGAAGCTTTTCATCATAAAATGCATCTTGATGAAAAATGAAACATCTTTCTGTATCTTTTCCACACCACAGTTCTGCAGCTTGGTTCCCACCGGCGCAATCTGAAATATATATTACGCGGGTTTCCGCAGTCTCTTTATGTGCAAAAACATAAACGATCACTTTGCTTTGCGGCTTGGTCATAATAAATATCCTCATATCCTCTTTCTGTATTCCATTATGAATCAATAGTCTTAAATAATAACTGTTATAGAATATTATCTGTCTAATTCCCGAACCTCTATAGTGGACCCCGATTTCCGGACAATAGTTTAAGATGGTAGCCTGCAGAAAAAAGGAGCAGGCAATGAGCGAAAAGAGTCGCAAAAGTTTCACCAGCCAGCACAAGGCGAAAGTAGCGCTTGAAGCGATCCGAGGTGCCAAAACGCTGAATGAAATCGCCCAGGAGTTTTCTGTGCATCCGACTCAGGTCGGGCAATGGAAGAAAGATCTGATAGCACAGGCTTCAGGCATTTTCGACACCAAGCGCGGCCCCAAAACTGAAGATCCGTCCGCCAGCCCCGAGCGTCTCTACTCTGAGATCGGGCGGTTGAAGATGGAACTGGACTGGCTCAAAAAAAAGTCCGGGATTGGCCAGTAGCAGACCGCAGGCGCTGGGTAGACTTGCAAGGTCCCATGGCGCTCACCCGGCAATGCGAGTTAGCGGGTGTCGCCCGTTCTACTGTTTATGTCCCCCATTTTGTCGCCGTACCGGATGAAATGGAGTTGCTGTTGCTGGCTTTGATTGACGCTGAATATACCCGTCACCCATTCTACGGCAGCCGTAAAATGGTGGTGCATCTGGCCACCAAAGGCCATCCCGTCAACCGTAAGCGGGTTCAGCGCCTGATGGGCGTCTTGGGGTTGGCTGGCATGGCACCCGGTCCTAATACCAGTTGTCCTCACCCTCAACACAAGGTCTATCCGTACTTGCTCAGAGGGGTGAACGTGACCCGGCCCAATCAGGTTTGGAGTACTGACATCACGTACATCCGCCTGGCACGTGGGTTTGCATACCTGGTTGCAGTGATCGACTGGTACTCGCGCAAGGTGCTGGCCTGGCGATTATCGAACTCACTCGACAGCGGGTTCTGCGTTGACTGCCTGGAGCAGTCGCTCCGGATGTTTGGCACCCCAGAGATCTTTAACACCGACCAGGGCTGCCAATTCACAAGCGATGCTTTTACCGGAGCCCTCACCAGCCACGACATTGCGATCAGCATGGACGGACGCGGTCGGGCATTGGATAACATCTTTGTCGAACGGCTCTGGCGAAGCGTCAAGCACGAGGACGTGTACCTGAAAGGGTACGTCACCATGCCGGAATTACACTTGGGCCTAACCGAATACTTTGAATTTTACAACACTGAAAGACCTCACCAATCGCTGGGCAACTGCACGCCAGTTCATGTCTACCAAACGGCCAGTGGTGGCGGTGCGAGAATAGTAGATAAATTTGTTGAGCGTAAAACCACGCTCAAAATCGGGGCAGCGCCGGCCAGCTGCTAGCAGACGGGCACCACCTTAAACTCGATGCATTATTGTCTTGACCAAGGGGTCCACTTAACTCCAGCACTTGGAATACCTTGGATTGTCAACTCAGGGTCCACTCAATATCGAGTGTCATAGGGTCACCTCAGCTACATCCGTTTCGACCTTTCTTTTTCTATTCCATCCAAAAGCCTGAGAGTTTCGGCAATCTTTGACTTGCTGAATCGATGAATAATCTCTGACAATTCATTTTGAATAAGAGAAGAGTTACGATCATCCAATACGCCATAGCAATCCTTATGCCCTAAGAGAGCAAGGATGATTTCAATGGAATACCAGTTGTTTTTTCGTTTATCGTACAAACTGCGAAAGCGAATTGTCATCTCATCTCGTTCAATTGCCAAGAAAATCTCGACTTCACTGGACACCATAAGAATTGATGCACCTAAGAAGCGATTACCTGAGTTCTTGGATTCGATTATTAGAAATCCATATTCTTCAAATAGAGCCGAGAGAAAAGTAACTATAAATTTAAGTAGATGAATCATATTGATCCCTTTTGCATGGACCATGAGTTGACCCACTTGTAGTTGAAGTTATCCTTTAGATATTTCACTTCTATATCGAGCGAAGTCCCTGACGGAATCTTATTTTTAGGAGTTGAGAAGATCATTTTGTCGCCTTTTCCTCCAACAATTTCTAAAAAATGTCGATTTGCTACTTTACCCTCTATTGGCGTCCACGCGTTTCCGAGGTCGAAGTAGCTTGAGCCCTTGTATTTTCCTGTGGTCGCTTTCTGGATGTAGCTCATCTGTCCAGGCGGAGCCTGGAAACTCCCAAGAACGGTAATTCCGTTATCTGTTATATTCGCTTCAGACAATCTTTTTATCTTCGGACTTAGGCTTGCTTTCGGACACCCAGCCAACCCCAGCGGATCAACCCTCTGCATCGGATCATGCACATAACCATGGGTCCGTAACCCGCCTTCCAGGCCGATCGGGTCCGGACTGAGATACTGTCCACTATCCGGATCATAATACCTGTTCAAGTTATAGTGTAGCCCACTCTCCTCATCCTCCATGTATTTCCATTGCTCATATCTAAATTAATCATTGAAGAGATTTATCTAATTCATCAAATATTTTTTGTGCTATGCCCAATGTTATATTTGAACACTTATCGGATTTAATGATTCGTCCGATATTCCAGCGCAATGCCATAAAAATCTCCGTTCCTGTGGCCCCAGCCTCCATGGAATCGATAATAGTGTCAGCAAAACAATCAAGATGTTCTTTTCTTAATTCCTCTGCGAGCCTGGTTGCTTCAGCATAATGATCAAAACTCATAAGAAGTACTCCTTTTAAAATCCCATACCAAACGATTCCATATTTACCCCACCTCTAGGCGTAACAACCTCAATTCCACCTCCAGGATTAGTTCCATAACCTGGCGCTGGCCTAGTAACAAAGGGTGTACCTGGTTTAAGCGTAGCTGTCTCAATAAAATTTGCTTTCGACATGTTTGCGGGTGGAATTCCATGTCTCTGTGCGTATCCAGGTGTAAGAGGATGTTCAAGCGACCAAAATTGAGCCTCTGCAGCATCACTTTTCCCCGTAGTTCCCATGCGGTACAGTTTTGCACCTTTATTGACACGGGTTCTTGCCGATAATGCGTCATGATGCATGCTTTGTTTTGCGATGCCATAATCTGTCTTAATTCCCTTTATCTTTGTACCACAAGGTGCCAACCCAAATGGATCAACCGATTGCACCGGATCATGCACATAACCATGGGTTCTCAGACCACCTTGCAAACCAATCGGGTCAGATGAAAGATACTGCCCACTATCCGGATCATAATACCTGTTCAGGTTATAGTGTAGTCCGCTCTCCTCATCCTCCCACTGGTTCTGGAATCTGAGTGAACAATCAACCAGCGGCAGCTGAGTATCTGGCTCTTTTTTCTGCCAGGCAACCGTAGTCTCACCCCACAGAGTATGTTCCGCCTGCCAGACGCAGTTGCCTTCCGTGTCAAACAGTTCTTTCGGTGTTCCCAGCTGATCGGTGACAATCGGATAAAACGAGACCTTCCCGGCAGCGGAAATTGTCTCCTTCGCCAGCGGGTCGAATGTGCCGGGCTCGAAGTGCCAGCGGCTGACTTCCGTTGTTTCACCGGTTGTCCTGTGCTCTTCCGCAAGCGTCGCACCCTGCCAGAGATAGCTGACGCTGCTATGCTTGCCGGTGTTGCCGGTCTTGATGCACTCTTTTTTGATTCTGCGACCGAAGGCATCGTAGCTGTAAGCCCAGATCGCCCCGTCCGGCGTGTGGGTTTCGATCAGCCGGTCGAAGTCATCCCAGCGATAATACCAGGTCTTGGGGCGAAAACCGTGCTTGACGACCCGCTTCTCGACAACCCGGCCCCGGCTGTCATGACGGTAGCTGCTCCGGCCGATGCTTTTTACTTCTCCGTTTTCGTACTGGTGATGCCGGCCGTTGCTCTCTACCAAGTTCAGCAGGGAGTCGTAGCTGTACTGCTCGCTGCTCTGCTTGTCCAGTCCTGTTGTGCGGGTTATCCGGTTGATCTGGTCGCGCGGGTCGTACTGGTAACTGCTGGTGCCGCGTTTGTTGTCTTTAACGCCAATCAGTCTGCCCGATTTGTCCCAGTTGTAGCGGCGTGATACTTGGGATAGTCTTTCATGGGCGGGAGAGGGGTAGTTGTTTTTCTGTCCAGCCAACTGGCTCTTCAGCCTGCCGCAGGGGTCGTAGCTCTGCTGCATCGAGAAGGCATCAAGCAGAGGTGTTTCCGGGCCCTGATACTTCCTCTCCGTTTCCAATCCCAGCGCATTTCTTGTAAAGTTGAGTGTGTGGCCGTTACTCTCCAGCCCTTTGAACTGACCCAAGAGGTCATAGGCAAAGCCGGTCTCTCCGGAGAGAGTCTTACGGCCGATGCAGCGTCCGGCAAAGTCATACCGGTACTCGATAACCGTGCCGTTCTGGATTTCCTTTGCCAGTCTGCCCTTGTCGTCGTAGCTGAGGAGCAGTTCGCTTTCGTGTTCCAAGCTGTCTTTGCTGAAGGTTGCGGCTCTGGTGAGACGATCCGCCGTGTCGTATTCATAAACAATTCGCTGATTCGTGGTTTCGACTGCCACGATCCTGTCCAGTTCGTCCCAGGTGAGGTGCTGTTCCACCCCATCGGGAAGGCGTTTGCTCAGCACCCGGCCAACGGCATCCCTTGTGTATCGTGTCTGCCGTCCGGCCCAGTCGCTTTCCATGGCCAGCTGTCCGGCGAGGTCGTAGCTGTAGGTCCAATGTTGCCCGGCGGCGTTGGTGATCCGCTTCAGCCGGGCGGCGTTGTCGTAATCGAGTGTGGTGATCCGCCCTTTGGGGTCAATGACACTGCGCAACAGGTCGAAGGCTCCATGCCGGTAGCGGGTTGTCTGGCCTTCTCCGGCGATATGTGCGGCAAGCAGACCTTCCTGGTCGTAGCCGAAGCGTTCCTCGCCGCCATCGGGATGGATGATGCGAGTTACGTTGTCGCGCGGGTTGTCGGGGGTCTGCTCGTATTCGTAGCGGGTTGTGTGGCCGACCGGGTCGGTCAGCTCCCGCAGACGTCCCCAGCGATCCTGATCATAGCTGGTGGTCTCCCCCAGCGCGTTGCGCAGGGAGGCCAGCCGTCCCCGCCGGTCGTAACCAAAGCGGCTCGCTGTGCCGTCCGGTCCGGTTTCCGAGATCAGGCGGCCTTGGTCATCATAGCTGAAGCGGTAGACGCTGCCGTCAGATTCTTTTGCTTCAATGAGATTGCCGCGGTCGTCGTATTTCCAGCTGGAGGAGGTTCCGTCCGGGTAATCTATTTGGATGATCAGGCCCTGCTTGTCGTAGGCAAGTATGGTGGCGCGCCCAGTCCAGTCGGTTTCGCCAGTCAGGTTGCCGTAAGCGTCGTAGCTGTAGCTGTTTTTCCGGCCCAACGCGTCGGTGGTGGAGAGTTTGCGATCCAGACCGTCGATTTCATGACTGTTGATATTGCCGAGCGGATCCTGTTCGCGGATCAGCAGGTCGTTGTCGTTAAACCAGTGAGTGGTGCAGCCGCCGGTGGCATCGAAGTATTCGGTTTTCTTTTCTTCCGGATAATAGACAAAACGGTCGTTGTACATGCCGTCCGGGGTGCGGGTGGCTTTGACACGACCTTGGCTGTCGTAGTCCAGATCGACACTGGTGGCGCCGCTGTCGTGCCAGTGGTTGAGCCACCCTTCCCTGGTATATGTGTAATGAAATTCGCCGCTGAATTGGCCCTGTACCGCAGCCAGTTCGCCGCCAGCGTTGTAGCTGTACTGCACCAGAGGTTGCAGTCGGCCACTTTCGTCCAGGGCTATGCTTTCGATGGCGCCTTGGGCGGTGGTGGTGATGATGAAGGTAGTGCCGTCACTGTGCATGACACAGCGCAGGTGGCTGCCGTTGTAGATGAAGTCAATGCGGTTGCCATTTCGGTCTTCGATGGCGGTCAGACGTCCGGTATCAGGACTATCTTCACTGGTGGTAAAGACCAGCGTCTGCTGGCTGCGAGTGTCGAACAGCCGGGCGCACAACCGGGTGCCAGTGAGGTGATAGTGGGGGGCCTTCAGGTTGCGGGCGGTGAATTCTATTCTTTTGCCCAGCGCGAATTGCAGGATTTCGCCGTCGCCGTCTTCAAGATTGACGGTCGACTCTTTTGCATCGTAGACCAGCCGCTGCGACCAGTTGCAGAGCCACTTGCTTCCCAACAACCCTTCCACCGTATCCTTGCCGGAGTATACACGGGTAAGCCGGAGCGGCAGAATGCCGGGATATTCGAAGTCGGTGCGGAAGTCCACATAACTGCCGTCGGAGGGGTCGATCGGTTCGCCGAAAATCTTCTTGCCCAGTTTGGAGCTGCGAAAGCGTACCGCGCTGAAACAGAGGGCTACCTCGGCAATGGAGACGATGGACTGCTCCAGGACCGACATCTGGGAATCGATCGGGCCGTATTGGCCGGTGGTGCTGTCGGCGAAGATCGTCGTGCAGCCACCCTGGATAGTTGCGCCGCAGGTGGTCTTGTGGCCGATGCGGGCCAGGGGCAGACCGTTGACGGAAATGGTTTCGCTCCCCTCGACGATCTCCGGTGGCACCGAGTGTTTGCTGCAGCTTATTTTATCGGTGACGCGGGCAACGGGCTTGCCCTCGAAGAAGACATCCGGTGAGCCCTGGATGATTTTGCCGGTGACGGTGGCGGCTTTGGAGAAGAAACCGTTGACCAAGGCACCTGCGAAACCACCCCCCAGACCGGCCGCGGCGCCGATCAGGAGCGGCGCGGCAAGTCCGCCGGTCGTAACAACGGCCGCCGCAGCGACGGCGCACAGCACGCCGACCGCTACGCCCGCCAGCAGGCCGCCCAGCGCCCCGGCAAAGGGTGAGCTGTGGGCAATGTCATGTCCGATGGTCGCCGGTTGCGGGCCCTGTCCGGCCAGCTTCTCTTTGCCCAGGAAGTCGAGCAGTTTTTCATCAAGGGCAAAATGATTGACCAGCGCGGCGCCGGCCATGGCTCCGGCAATGCCGGCTGCCAAGGGAGCGGCGTAACAGGCCACTGCAGCGATGCCGCCGGTGCCGGCAGCTCCGATGGCGCCATAGCCGATGGTAGCAACGGTGACCGTTGCGCTGGCGGTATGACCGGCGGATTCGATCTTTGCCACATCTTCAGTGTTGCTGCCGCGGCTTTGCAGTGCAGCCATTTTCAGTTGCGACGGCGACTCTTCCAGCGCACTCATGGCGCGGTGCCTTGCCGGTCTAGCGGGGCCGGGCCAGGTTTGAAGCTTTTCATGGCGGTGAGCAGCGCCGTACGGGTTGCTTCGTCGATTGTACCAGGTACGGTGGCTGTCAGGTTAAGCACGCAACCGTTCTGGTGTATGATGGAGACCATCTGGTTCATGGTCGTACCCTGGTTGTCCCAGCTGAACTCTAGAAAATGGGCCGGCATTTCCTCAATTGTATCAGGGCTGTCTGCCAGTATTTTAAATTGGGCCAGTTCCTTTGAGAGCAGTGTTTTCTGGTTGCCGAGGTATTCGGCAAAACCCACTCCGAGCGGAAGAGGCTCGCGCGTTATGACCAGGTTCGTGCCACTATTCGGCAGATGGTTTGCCGCCAGCATGTTGACCGAGCGATCCTGCCACTCACCGGTTTCAAGAGTAATATAGCCTTCCTGGATCTGATAGTGCATGGTGTTCTCCTGATCTGATGGTATCTGGTTTTGTTTGCCGGCCTCGGCTATTCGTTTAGATTGATTTTGCCGCCCTTGATGCTTATTCCGGAGGGGTCAAGGGTAATAGTACTACCACCGCAAATGATCGTTATCCTTGAATTGGCTGTCAGGGTAATGTCCTCGGCTGTTTTAGATAATGATTTCTCGACAGTTGTATTGCTGTTGCCGCCGATCATTTGCCCCTTATCATTCTTGACCAGGATGTTCCAGTCTTTTTCGCTCTGCAGGTAGACCTCCTCAGCCCCTTTTTTGTCTTCGAAGCGTAGTTCGTTGAAGTTATTGGGGCCGCCGCCTGGAGTGCTTCGGGTCTTGATGCCACTTTGGGTCTTGTTGGCAGGAAGATTATAGAGTGCAGGTGAAGCGGCGTTATTTACGTTACCCACCATTATCGGCCAGTCCGGATCACCATTAATAAAGTCAACAAGCACCTCATCACCGACGCGGGGAAGGGAGACCATGCCCCAGCCATTGCCACTCCAGGGTTGGCTGGTGCGCAACCAGCAAGAACTGTTATCGGTATTTTCTCCAAGTCGGTCCCAATGGAACTTGACTTTAATTCGCCCAAACACGTCGGTGTGGATTTCATGCCCTTCGGGACCGGTAACAACTGCACTCTGGAGGCCTCGGACGTAAGGCTTTTTAAGAGTCTTCCGGGTGCGGTATACGGTGGATCCGGGAATGGCTATGAAATGATTGGAGTAAGTATAATCTCCGCCGATGCCAGAGTTTTCACCGTATACGTTGGGCTGTGATCCTTCGTGCTCTACCCTGACAAGACAGTATTCCTTGTTCAGGTCTTTATGAGTATGGCCGATAATCGCGAACGTGCTGGCGGGTATGAACCTGGCGCAGTTGCTTGTGCCTTGTGCACTTTCTTCAAGTGACTTGACTTCCTCTAAGTGGTTCACCACTTTGGGTGTACCTTCGGGGGGGAGCCCGTAGTCTCCTGGATATTCATATATTTCATGGACTACGTGGGTTTCACCTTCTTCTGTAACTGCCATGTCCAGAGATGGTCTTTTGAGATTGTAGTTCGTATGGGTAATTTTACCGGCACAGATTGCACGGTTGTAAGCAAAGCTTTGGATGGTTTCATTTCCAGCGACCATTCCGGAATCATGGTGAAAACCAATTTCGTCTTCGCCTTCAATAGGGCTGTAAATATCCTCAGTATCGGAAAACACAATGGTGTGAGAATCTTTAGTGTGTTCAAAGAAATAGAATATTCCTTCCTCCTCCAGTATGCGACTGATGAAGCGGAAGTCGCTTTCTCCGTACTGGGTGCAGAAACGTCTCTTTTGATAATCCGATTTAAGTTTAAAGACGAATTCGTCTGAGGGAACCTGTCTTTCGTTGAAGATTCTTGTCACGATTTCTTCAACGGTGATATTCTGGAATATTCTGAAATTTTGGTTGAAATTCAGCATCCAGACAGTAGGAACCAATATTGCCTGGTAAGTATAAAAAGTGTCGTTCTTTCCTATCAACGTAAAATTGCTGATTCTTCCGTGGAAATATCGGTCTTCGTGCTTACCGGCAATGGTAAGCAAAGCTTCCTTAGTTATCACTTTGTTGAAATCAATCATATCTTTACTTACAAGATTAATAGTGACAACAAAAGGTTCTGATAATTGCTCTTCAGCACTAAAACGTTCAACTGCAATTTCGTAGTCAGCGCTTAAAAGCTCAAAAGAATATTTTGTCACTTGCATTTTTTTCCCCTCATAAAATGATTGTTATATGCAATATTGATAAACTCTGCATATCAGTCGGTTTCAGTAGTCTATTTCATCGGTCAATGGAAGACCCCACATTCGCTTGATTAGTGTATAGGAATCTTTCCGCAGTGGAACACTCTTGTAGCTGGGCTTTTTGTGGATTGGCAAGTTTCTTGGCTTTTCTGCAAGAATTGAATTAGCTTTCGGTTTTTTCAGCACATAATTGCGGTATACGTTGACACCCAAAGGTCGCAGTGTAGGCAGTGGGTTACTGCCGTTTATATGCAAATCAACTTCTGCGCTGTAGCGGTCATTATTGATTCTAAGGAATTCCTTTACTGGTTTTGTTGTTCCATAATAATTAAATGGAGAACCTGAAGTATTAATTGGTATTTTTTTATTGAACTTTTGCACATACTTGTCAATATCTGAAACAAAATCAGATATTTTTATTTTTCCACCTTTCCTACTGTTACCACTCATATGAATAAATTTGCCTACGAATGTCGCGGGGTCATATTCTGTGACAATTCCGACGTGACCTTCAAAAAGGATTAAATCTCCGGGCAAAACCTCATCTTCAGTTTTTTTTGTTAAAGCCTTTGATCCCGAAAGTGCTCTAGTGGGTTCATAGTCATTACGATATCCGGATTCATTCATTACATGACAGATAAATCCAGAGCAGTCAAAACCTATGATATTTTCACCATTTCCCTGCTTGCCAACTACCTGGCCATTATGCGGATTTGGGTAATCAGACCTATCAACACTTGGGCAATTATAATAACGCAGAGCATTTTGTACGATATCACTCATTGATTACTCCTCTGCCGCAGCTTCGAGTTGTTGAATTATTTGCATATCTTCTCTTATTGACAAATTCCTGCCGCTTAACACTTCTGGTGTACAATATTCTGCTTTGAATTTTCGTATATCATTACCGATTTTTTCTCTAACAGTATTAAGTTTACGTTGAATGATCTTTGGATCAAATTTACGTTTGCCACGGCAAACGTCATTCATTGCAATAGATTCGAGCATATATTTCGCGTGCCAGTCAATTTCAGCTATTAAGTAACAGCTTTTATATGGTATTGTATCTGTTGCAAGTAGCCATTTGCCTTGTTTATTTACCATCCTCACAGGAAACACCCACTTACGTCTATTAGTAGGCATTGAATAATAATATTTTTCATTATTCGACATATCAGTATCATTAAAAACAGCTTCCAAAAATTGCGTACTATCTGATGAGTATTTAATGCTATCCACATATATTGTTTTAGCTTTCTGCTGAATAATTATCTTTCTAATATTTTCTTTTGGCCAAATAACACGAACATCCATTTCTAAATCAAGCAACACATCACCAGTTTTTTTATCGCAAGTTTTAGCTGATATCTTATAGGAGTTGATAAAAAGTTTCGGATAGCTATCGTCAGGAATTGTCCCAAACTCAGTTAGCCTCAAAAAACGGTCATCCGTATTTTCCAAATCTGCTTCAACAAATGCAGTTAATACAGCTTCCGGACTACCATCTGGATATTTCTTAAAATCCTTGCTGTATTGTATTGCGCATTTCTTATCCTTCGCTTGGCAAATATGTGCAGTGACGACAAACAACATGGTAACAATGGTTAAAATTGGTAATAACATTCGTATTGTATTCTTTTGAATTCCATTCATTACTATTGCCTCGCAAATTGTTTTAACATTGCCATGTTGAGTGCTTATCAAGTCCAACCCAAATTCTTTTACCAATACCTGTGTTAGAATCATACTCGATAACTATTCCAACATGACCTGAAAACAAGATTATGTCACCTGGCCACGCCTCATTTGTTGCCACATCATAAAAAGCTTGTGAGTTAGTTAAACTACTGGGTCTTTCATAATTTATACGATATCCTGATTCAATCATTACATGACAAACGAAACCAGAGCAATCAAATCCTATGATGGATTTACCATCATCCTGCTTCCCAACTTCTTGTCCATTATGTGGATTAGGTGGATCTGATCGATCGGTGTTTGTACTATTATAGCGTAAAGCATTTTGGACAATATCGCTCATTCTGAAACCTTTTCAATAAAATATAGTTGATGTTTTTTTATTTTACCATTTGTAATAACTTTACTGCCAACATGAAAGCCTTGATTTAAATAGATTCTGTTGTGACTCTTGTACTAAAATATTCCACTTGTTGTTTTGATATATAAATCGAGTAGGAATAAATTCAAACTTTTGTTTTTTGCTTGACATTGGCACCTTAATTACTAAATCAAACCCGATTTTTGATGCTTTTGACCATCCTTTAAAGTCGCTAAATAATTTGTTATCCCATCCCTCGAATTGATTGTTCTTGCTTGCACTGTTTAAATAACTTAAACATTGTAATTCCAAATTATGTCCCTTTTCTGTCAAATTGATGATAACAAGACCAAATGGTGGTGTTAAAGAATTATTGACCACCAACAGCTTGTGGGTTGAATAAAGATATACGTTATGCTCTCCACTATGGACATACAGTATTGAACCATTATTTAGGTTGACATAATACTCACCTGGTGAGTCATGCATGTAATTTGCTGTTACTATATGATAACCAGTGTCAGCTAACAATCCAGAATAGAAATAATCACTGCTATCTCCTTCATGGTTATCGGTTTCTTTTCGATAATAGTCATTAAATACGAATGGTTCAACAACATTATTTTTAATAATTAGAGATTTACCAGTTCTCCTGACAGTATTTGCTTGATCAGTAATGAGGGGCTTTTCAGCCTTTAGGTCTGAAATTTGATTAGTTAACTCATTAATCAAAGGATCGCTTAAAATTTTGCCAGCACTATCTGCATCAAGATTTTTGACTAAAGCTGGTTTTTTGAGAATTTTTTTTCCTGCTTTATAACTTATATAATTAGACATATCATCAGCTGAACAATTAAGTTGTGATTTAGAAATGTTTTTGGCAAAGCTATTAGAATTGCAAGTAAGAAGTATAATAAATAATATTATGTAGTTATAGTAAAGTAATTTGTTCATGATAATACTCCTTTAGGCATACCGTACACAATCCAAAGTACTTTTGTTTAGGCTTAGTCACCAGCTATTACTTGGCAAAATAATATTCCGTTTCATCTTTATCCAATTGAACCTTTTCCAGCTTGCTTGTTTTTGTCTATCTGTCATGCTTTCTGTTTGTTTTTTCGCGGAAGGATTCGCGGAAAAAGACAGGTCTCGGCCCAGGCTTTACCCAAAGCCTGTAAGCATCGGTTACAACCTTGCTTTCATCGATTTCATTGCTCCATTGGAAGAATATGTCGCCATCTGACCAAGTCTTCTGATGCCGTCACCGGTTACTTCAATTATCGATATCCTGCTCCATATCTCACCAGTGCTTGTACCACCTGTTGAGACAAGAATTTCAGACAGGCCATTTGCATTGATGTCTGGCAGGGGTGCCTATAGCAAGATCCCAAGCGCAGTCGTACATGATGTGAGCAGCGACATGGTTGTTCTCGAGAATCGCAATTTCGTCCAGCGCGAAATTGTGTCCTGTCATGCAGTATCTGTAGAGAACTGCTATTTGGGTTGAAGATGGTTTTGTGAATGAGCCTTTTGCCACGTCAATTACTCCCAGCTTGGGCTCATCACATTCTTTCCCCTTCTTTTTCCAGAATTTGCCGGCTGCGGGCTCAAACACACGTATAAGCAGAGCAATTTCCTGGTTTGAGGCTTTAGTCTCCTTCAGTATCAATCGCGCATTAAATATCGGGCGCAAGCCCTGTTTATCAGCAAGTTCTTCACACACAGCTGTTGACTGAATGCAGATCATCTCGACAATAAAGATCGCGATGAATACGATTATGCTCTTACAAAACATGTCTATCCCCCATCCGCGTAGGCCATTCAAACTGGTATCCTTTGCCAATCTCCTCTACAACCAGACGTATGAAGCAGTGCTGCGTCACATACCCGCCCAAAAACCGCTCCAGAACAGAGCTGAACATATACAGGTCACCTGGCCCGACAAAATGGTCACTGCGCACCTTGATTCTGACTTCATACCCACGATACATATTACGCCCTATCAGCCGATCGCTTGTTTTTGCTTCAACAAATTCTATGGCGTCCAGTCGTTTCAAATCGGCTTTAACCGCAACCTGATTTCGATTGTTCAACGGAATATACAACCTCAGGATTGCCCGCAGGTTGTTAGCGATATTCAGAGATGTGCTGCTATTCAATGAAAAACCGGCCAGAAGCCTCCAATTCCTATTTTGCTCATAGTCGGGACTAATTGAGAACGTAACCGGTTTGATGTTCCTGAACACTGTGGCCTCCGGGGTGGTTGCGGTCGGAACACAAACATCATTGATTTCGAGTTTGTCCGGCAAATCTCCATTGGTGCAGGTCAGGTCAATATCGAGTTTTATTTTGGAATGCTGATTCTGATGTCTGTGAGATGAAATCAAAAGGAACGTGTCAAATCCATCTCGGAGTGGAGATTTGCTTTGTGATATTTGGCAGAGGTTGTCGGCATCCGTGCGTTGATTTATAGGCGATTGCTTGGTGTACCTGTTTTCCTCAACAGCTTCCAAGTCAAAATCGCTAATCCGGTCCACTGAATAAATACTGTATTGGGAGGTTTTTTTACCAAGAGGACGTATCTGCTGCCGCTCCTCATCCGCTGTGAACATCAAAGGCATGGCCTTATGCGGAAATAAGTTGATAACCGGCGCAGCAAATAGTACGAAACTGTTTGCAGTGATCCGCGGCACCACCAGCGGACAATTGGTCAGTTCGAAATTGATTTCAAACCGGCAATCGTCGCCAAGGTTTTTGCACTTGTCCAGTCCGGTAAGATCTATGAACAGGAATTTGTCATGAAACAGGAAGTATTCCTGAAGTATCTGATGACCGGGGAATAAGCCGGTTTCGTTGGTGAGTATGGTTTCGTTATCAGCAAAACCGACTGGTTTCAGGCTGTCGGGCGGAAGCCCGATGTCGCCGCCGTTGCTGTCCGCGGTGATTGTAATGCGTTTCAGGTAGCGCATTAACAGCAGATACAGATCACAGGCCGCCGGATAGTCGTCGCCGAGGAAGAAACGCAGGGATGAGGCTTTCCAGTCGGCAAGGCCGATGCCATTCAATTCGCAGTACAGTTTAATGGAAGGCGCCTTGCCGGATGGTTGGGAGAATGATGCGTTCAGCAGCGTCAGGGGATGCACCGTCACGTCGAAGCAGGTTCGAAACCGGCACTTCGTGCCCTGTACCGCCACCGATTCAACCTCGGCGCCTGCTGAAATCAGCAGTGGGCTTTTGAACTCCGCTTTGGGGGTGAAGGCTACGATGGTCGTTGCCGGAATCGGCCGCAAATTCCAGGGGTGCAGCGTTTCGGTCAATTCATGGATGAACTCCGGAATGTCATCATCCAGCTTCCATTGCAGCAAGGCATTGTAGAAAGCCGTCCCTTCCAGAAGTTTTTCCACGCCGGGATCGGCCATGGAACCGCTCACCATGGAGGCCAGGTTTGGATGGGCCTGCGCGAAGCGGCCAGTCAGATCCCCCAGGCGTGCCCGCTCGGTTTGATAATAGTCACTCAGGCTGCGACTTGATTCCAGCGGCGCTGAACAGTTGAGATCCGGCTCGGATGTTTTATTGACCGGGGAGTTGCACAGGGGGAATACGGTGCTCAATTCGCCCAGGGTCTTTCCGGAGAAACACCAGGTGTTCAGACCAAGCCGCGCCGTGGGGTCGCCAAGACGAAGCGGTTTGGCCTCGCCGGCCGCGAGTATCAGTTTCAGATCAACAGCCAGGGGATCAAGCAGGTAAAACTTTACGTATCTTGCCAGCTTTTCGTGCAAGGGGGCGCCCGGGACCAGGTCGTTGTATCCTTCCCAGCTGAGGGGGCCGATTTCTATCCGGAACTTGCCCATCTGGTCGGCTATTTCGCTGCCCAGAACAGCATCGACCCCGAGCCGGCAGCAGGATGTCCCCATGCTCAGCCGTTGATCGGCAGGAATCGGTACCATGCGTTGTACGTTTTGGGTTATCCGGATGCTCTTGATCGCAAAGACATCCCTGAGCAGGGTCTTCAGGCCAAGGGCGGAGCGTGGATTCTGGGTCAGGAGCCCGGCGTAGCGCAGCAGCGACCAGGAATCGGGCACCGTGTCCCGCAGTTCCTTTTCCCCCAGGCCGATGAGGCAGTAAAGCCGTTCCCGGTCAATCGGGTTGTTCTCTTCCACCACGCGGATAAAGAGCCGATATTTACTCCAGCATTGGAAATAGAGGTGGTAGAGCCGCTGGTGGATGATGTCGAGAAAATCGCGGATTACCGATTCGTCGCTTGAGGCCTCGTCCAGAAGATCTTCGGTATAGAAGATCGGCAGGGGGGAAGATGAGCCGTACAACCCGAGGAAGGTTGCGGTGACCCGGAGATCGGCGCCAACCCGTTCGACCCGGGCTACGTCGGCTGCAGGAAATGCCAGGGAAAGCTCAGGCCTGATCCGCACCCGGTCCTGCCATGGGACTTCGGGCAGCCCTTCAGCGCCGCGCGGGTCAAGAAACCTGCGGGCAAGGCGCATGACCTGGACAAAGGAAAACTGATGGCCTGATTGCAGCAGGTCCACCATCAGGGGAGATGTTGTTCGCCCAGGAGTGTCGGCCATTGGTGGCTTGCTCCATTCATGATTACGCGAAAAAGACATATAACCATCTGAATTACTGTATTTTTAACTATTGCAGTGCGAAATAATTGGAACTGGCCAATAAAAATTACGCGGAAATAATAGTATTTTTTAATGGCACGGATACCATGCGCATGCATATTAAGTCAATTATTTTTAATGTTTTTGTGTTTATAGGGGTGCTTTTTTGACAGCAGCTTTCTGATAGGCGGCGAGGAGGACTGTGACACGTATGCCTCAGGCGGGAAAAGACAGGTGAGGAAACAGCAAAGGGCGGTTTTGAAACCCGCCCTTTTTCGATCGATTGTACGGTGGAAATTCTGTCTGGTTATTTTGCGTCGAACACCGTTCGAAGGAGATCCGTGGTACGGGACGCAGGGTTTGTCCGGATTTTTTTCTCTTCCTGCCCCACCATGGTAAAAAGCCCGTCAAGGGCCTTGTTTGTAACGTAGCTGTTCAGATCAAGGGATGGTGTTCTGAACATTGAAGCCATGGGAAGGTTACTGTACGAACCCATCATCTCCTGGTAGGACCGCCACCTGATTCATACTGTTGGAAACCACCGGCTTGGATGATTCGAACGCTGCATAATCCCGTTCCCTGCCGGTATCCCGCGAAAAGCCGGTAACTCCGTCTATGGAGAGAATCCGGCAAGGGGTCGAATCCTGTCCGGAAGGACGGACAAAATCGCTGCTTGCACGGTGATCAATGTGAATCGGGTCGGTGACATGGGTAAATATGTTGACGGCAGGGACGGCGTACAGGAAAAACTGCCGCGACTGATTCGCGGCGATGCGGAGGTCAGGCTATCCAGCTCGAAGCTGACCGTGAACCGGTTGCCGTCTCCCCGGTGTGCCCAGCGCTCCCGATGAATCGTGGGGCTTGCGACATTGCAACTTTGAAGCAGCGTTCCCCCTAGGCACCTATGCTCCTTATTGTGGGGCGAGTTTATCACTGCAAGAAAATTGTTATTGGGGGTAATAGTGGGTCATGAACCACATCGTACCGGAGATATTACCTCGGCCCGGTAGTGCCTTGCTATGCCAGCTCTATTTTCAATCTTTTTCCTAAGGCAAGCGCGGCTCTTTCGAGAGTTTGAAGGGTCACGGAAACGTTGGACGGGTCAAGGAGCCTATCTAAAGCAGTATGACTTGTGTGCATTTTTCAGCCATGGCGGTTTTTGACAAATTTGTCCGTTTCATTTCCAATTCAATCTGGTATGCGACAACCCGCTTAATCGCTGTGGCCTCCGCATCAGCCCTCAAACCTTCTTCATCCAAGAAATCATCAAAGTTTGTGCCGATATGCCGGTTTTTCATTGTATGCCTCTCTTGTAATTGCCAAGACGTGTTGTTGCCTTCTTAAGTTCGTTTTGCGGAGTCTTCTGCGATTTTGCTCCGCTACTCGGGAGGACCGTCCTCGTGAGTCCGTTTCCGCTTCCGGCCGGTCAAGCCGGGAATAAACATCGGTACCCTCCGCCGGTACTCCCGGTAGCTATCGCCAAACTCATCGATCAGGTCACGTTCCTCCAGGTACGCACCGCCGACGATCCAGCCCGTCCAGAGGAGATTGAAGAGAAGCCGGTCCGTGGTCAGGTCCGGACAGGACCAGATCATCACGATGCTGAGCAGGTACAGCGGGTGGCGGACCAGCCGGTACGGACCCGTTATCGTCAAGGTCACCTGCTCCGATTTCGCACCGTGCCGGCAGAGGAGCGGCCCGATACCGAAGGGATCGAAATATTTCAACGACAGACCGCAGCAGAGAAACCCGGCGATGGCGAGACAGAAAAGCGCGCGGAACGACCAGCGAAGGAGGCCCGGTGGAGCGGCAACCAGCAGAGCCCCCTCCTGCCAGAAGAAGATCACGGCAAGCAGTGCAGCACCGGAAGCAATGGCATAGAGTGCGGCGTAGTGCTCCTCCGGCATGATGGTGGCGAGCGAGCGGCGGAATTTCCTGCGGACCATGCCGCTGTGCTGGAGGAAAAAGAGCAGTGAGAGGCCCGCATCCAGAAGCAGCACCCCGCCCTGCCCCAGGCCGAGATTCACCAGGTTGAAAGAACCGAAGAACAGGAACAGAGTGAAGACAACCAGAGAACCCCCACCGAGGAGAAGGGCTGAGCCGGCGGCAAGGTACTTCATAGCTTTGCGAAGCTCATTCATTGTGCAACGGTCCTGTTGGGGCTCCTCAGGCACGCGACTCCCCTCCTCGGCCAAGATTCCGCAGAAATAGAACGGCAAGCGGCGGGAGGATTATCAGAAATGCATAGAGGAGCAGGTGAAAGGCTTGCTGTACACCCATTTTGTCGGCCAGCATTCCCACCAGTGGACCGGTGACAATGAAGGTGATGCGGAACGCCAGGGACTGGAGGGAGAGGATGCTGGCTCGATTCGCCGAGGGAGTTTCCACCTGGGTATAATTGAGGAACATCGGCCCCCGCATGCCGCGCATACTGGTCAGCAGGTAGTAGAACAGAAATCCGCCAACCCCGCCGACCAGGCCCAATCCGAAATAGCCGGCCAGAATCAGACCGATGAACAGCAGAATCATGTTCCGGTCACCCAGGAGGAAGTGGATCCGATGGCTGGCCAGGGCAAAGATCGCCACGGTCAGATTGGCGACGGCCCAGACCGGGCCGAACCAGCCGAGGGGAACACCATGCTGCTGCATGTACGGCTGAATGAGCCACACCGGGTAGAAAGAGGCAATGCCGAGGAAGGTATTCAGCAGGATCGTTGCCCGCAGCTTACGGTTATCCACGAAGGCATAGCGGGTAATCCGCAGAGCCTCCGCCAGGTGGGAGTGAATCCTGATGGCGGTATCCCGGGGAGGCTCCTTCATGGTGCGAACCACGGAAAAAGCCAGCACCCAGACCGCCACCTGAAGGAAAAAGGGCAGCAGGGGGGCATAGGCATACATCAGGCCTGCAAACAGGGCACCGATGGCTTCGCCGCCTTGGGAGAAACCGTTCATCCGCCCCTCGAAGCGCGCGTAGAGCCCTTCCGCTTTTTCCTCCCGCAGCGTCTCGAAGAGCAGGGCGCTGTCGGAACCGCTGATGAACGACAGGGAGATGCCGAGCAGGATCTCGGCAAAAAGGACCTCATGAAAGGTGTTGGCCAAGGTATAGAATCCCCACCCCGCCGTGCCGAGCACCGTGGCGATGGTGAGGGCGGTGCGGTAGCCGAGGCGGTCGCTGATGTAGCCGGACGGGTATTCCAGGAGCACGGTAGCGGCGGAGAAGATGCTCTGCAGCAGCAGGATCTGAGTCAGACTCAGGCCGATCTGGTCCTTCCAGAAGAGGGTGATGATCGCCATGGGAAACAGCATCCGCTGCAGGAAGGCAAAGCCGTAAAGTTTGCGGATATTGGCGTGGAAATTCGTCATTCCACCTCATCCACATCCCGCCCGGACAGGACGGAAAGGGGCTCCTCCCTGGTCACGTCATAGCCGGGTCGGGCGTGCTGGTCTTTTTCCTTGATCAGGAGCCAGTTGTTGTCCTTGCCGCCCCAGCGGGTCCGGACCAGGGCAAAGCCACCCTGCAGCTTTTCACCGCAGAGCCGGATCTTCGCGGTTCCCCGGGCAAGCATTTCGCTGAAAGACTCGCCCTCCCCGACCGGCTCGAAGGTGCCCTTGTCCCAGACGATGACTTTTCCAGCCCCGTACTCCCCTTCCGGAATGCTTCCCTCGAAGTCGCCATATTCCAGGGGATGGTCCTCCACGGCAACGGCCAGGTGCTTTTCCGTCGGGTCGAGACTTGGCCCTTTCGGTACTGCCCAGCTTTTCAAGACTCCGTCGTCTTCCAGGCGCAGGTCGTAGTGGAGGGTACGGGCATGGTGCTTCTGGATCACGAAGCGGCGGACCGCTTCCGCGCCTTTCCCGGAAAGATCGGAATCACCGGCTGGTTCCGTGGTACGGTTGAAGTCGCGTTTTGTACGATATTTGTCGAGGGGCATGGTATTAGTGTTTCCCTCGCCCTGTGGGAGAGGGTGGCCGAAGGTCGGGTGAGGGGGAAAGAGCCGCATATATGGACTCCAGCACCATCTCAATAGTATTCAATACCTCATGGTTCCAGAATCTGAGGATCATCACCCCTTCTTCCTCAATCTTTTTCGTTCGAACTGCATCGTATGCCAGTTGTTCAACAGCTGTATGTCCACCTCCATCCAGCTCAATGGCAAGATGCGCATCGTTACAATAAAAGTCCAGGATGTAGGTAAGCATAGGATGTTGACGACGAAATTTAAAACCGCAAAAACGGCGATTACGGAGCAAAAGCCAAAGCAGGTTCTCTGCATCGGTCTGGGTAGAGCGCAATTGTCGGGCATTTTGGAGAACTTCTGGTGGAACTGGCATCTGCTTTCCCCCTCATCCGCCCCTCCGGGGCACCTTCTCCCTAATGGAGAAGGGATTCATCAGATGTCCTCTCGACAAGAAAGAGTTACATCAATACCAGCTTCCTCGCCGTTATCACCACATTCTCCACCGTAAATCCAAGATTTTTGAAAATCTCTTCAGCCGGGGCGCTGGCGCCGTACCGGTCCAGAGCTATGATACCGCCGCGATCGCCGACCCATTCCCGCCAGCCGAAGGACGACCCGGTCTCAACGGCAAGCCGTGCCGTGACGGTCGGAGGAAGCACTTCGTCCCGATACTCCTGAGGTTGCTCCCGGAACAGCTCCCAGCTCGGCATGCTCACCACTCGCGCAGCGATATTCCCAGCTGCAAGCGCATTTTGCGCCGCCATTATCAGCTGCACCTCTGAGCCGGAAGCCATGAGAATCACATCGACTTTCGGTCCCTTTTCCCGCGAAATGACGTAACCTCCCTTGAACACTCCCTGCGCCGGGGCGACAACATTCCGGTCGAAGATCGGCAGGTTCTGTCGAGTCAGCACCAGCATGGTCGGACCGTTCTTCCGCACCATCGCCGCGCGCCAGGCAAAGGCAGTTTCATTGGCATCGGCCGGACGGATGATGCTCAGGTTCGGCATGGCCCGCAGCGAGGCCAGGTGCTCAACCGGCTGGTGGGTGGGGCCGTCCTCGCCGACCCCGATCGAATCGTGGGTCATGACGTAGATCACCGGCAGACCCATGAGGGCAGCCAGCCGAATGGCCGGCCGGGCATAATCGGTGAAAACAAAAAAGGTTGCGCCGAATGGCCTGACACCACCGTGGAGGGCCATGCCCGAAGCACAGCCACACATGGCATGTTCGCGAATCCCCCAGGCGATGTTCCGCTCGCCGTAGCTCCCCTTGGCCAGGTAGCCGCTGCCGGCGATGAGGGTCTTGGTGGAGGGTGACAGGTCGGCGCTGCCGCCCACCAGCCACGGAACTTTCAGCGCAATGGCGTTGAGAACCGTACCCGAGGCGGCACGGGTGGCGATCGAGCCATTTTCCGGCGTAAAAACGGGCAGTTCCGTATCCCAGCCGGCAGGAAGCTCTCCGGCAAGGGCGGCGAGCAGGCGGTCGGCCAGCTCGGGATACTCCTTCCGGTAGGCCTCGAACCTGCTGTTCCAGCTGTCCTCCAGCTCCCGGCCCCGCTCTACCGCTCTGCCCATGTGCGTGCGAACTTCTTCGGGAACGAGGAATTTCTGCTCCTCGGGCCAGCCGTAAAACTTTTTCGTCAGTCGGATTTCTTCCTCGCCCAAAGGTTCGCCGTGAGCAGACGGGGTGTCCTGACGGTTCGGCGCACCATAGCCGATATGGGAGCGGACAATGATCAGCGAGGGTCGCTCCGCTTCCGCCCGGGCCGTTCCAAAGGCAGCGGTCAGGACGTCCAGGTCGTTGGCCTGCTCGCCCAGGTCAAGGACCTGCCAGCCATATCCTTCGAAACGCCGAGCCGCGCTATCGGAGCAGGAGAGAGAGGTGTTCCCCTCGATGGTAATGTGGTTATCGTCAAAGACGCAGATCAGTTTGCCGAGCCCTAGGTGACCGGCCAGTGAAGCAGCCTCATGGGAGGCCCCCTCCATCAGGTCGCCGTCGCCGCAGAACACATAGGTTGCGTGATCGATAATGTCATGACCGGGTCGATTGAACACGGCAGCCAGATGGGCTTCGGCCATGGCCATGCCCACGCTGTTCATGATGCCCTGACCGAGCGGACCGGTGGTGGTTTCGATGCCGGGGGTATGGCCGTATTCCGGGTGACCCGGCGTTCTGCTTCCCCACTGGCGGAAATTCTTCAGATCATCGAGGGACAGGTCATAGCCGGTGAGGTGGAGAAGGGAATACTGCAGCATCGAGGCGTGCCCGACCGAAAGGACGAAGCGGTCCCGATTGAACCAGTCAGGATTCTTCGGGTTATACTGAAGAATCCGGCTCCAAAGGACATAGGCGAGGGGCGCCAGGGCCATCGGTGTTCCCGGGTGACCGGAGTTTGCCCGCTGTACCGCATCCATGGAAAGTGTGCGGATGGTATTGATGCTTAAGGTTTCTATGTCGTGTGCCATGTTCATTTCCCTCCGGAGTCTCTGCCGGCTGGCAAAAATCAATTGCCAATTCAGGTACCGGTGCAGTAAATATATAGTATTTTTCTGATGGAGCAAACTTTAAAGATCGGAATAGCATCGCGAGATTGAATTTCCGGCGGATACCGTTAGACTTGAAACGATCCGACCAAAAATCCCGGCCTTGGAATGTACGGGAAAAGACCATGAAAAAAGCAGGGGATGAAAGCTGATGCCAAACTACCCGACCGCCCATGGTGAAGTTTCCCGGATTGCCGGTCAGCGGAACGACGTCCTTCACTTCATCACCGTGATGGGGCGGATCTTATCCTGGGCCACAATTCCTTCCCGAAAAATCGGGCACCAGGAGGTCCTGCCATAAAAGGGGACATCCGGGCCACGCCTTCCGTAACAGCCGTGACCGGCGAAACCGGGCCGGGCTGTCTTGCCTCGGTGCTGACCCTCACCCGGCCCGTGATCCTGCTGCTCGTAGCCATGGCGGGCTTCACCGGCATGGTTATGGCGGCACGGGGACTACCCGCTGCCGGGACCACCTTGGTATGCGGAGCGGTTCTGCTCCTGACTGCCGCCGGTTCTGCCATGATCAACAGCGTCCTCGATTTTTCCCTGGACTGCCGGATGTCACGGCTTTCGGCCAGAGTCCGGGCACTGGAAAGGCTGGGCCGGACGAGAACGGTGCTGCTGGCCGTGGCCCTGATAGCCAGCGGAATTTTGCTGGCAGTCGTGCAGCTCAATCTCCTGGTCACTCTGGTGACCCTTGCGGCAGTTATCGGCTACCTCTACCCCTATACCCTCCGGCTCAAACGCAGCTCGCCCTTCGGCGCCATACCCGGCGCCATCCCCGGCGCTCTCCCGGTTCTGATCGGCTACGGTGCTGTCAGCCCAACCATAGAGCCGGACGGGCTGATCCTGTTTCTTCTTGTCCTTCTCTGGCAACCCCCCCATTTCTGGACACTTGCGCTCCGCTTCCAGGAAGACTATCGTGCTGCCGGGCTGCCGGTCCTGCCCGCAGCCAAGGGCGAGCACTATACAAAAACTTTCATCCTTCTCTACGCGACGTCGCTTATTCCCCTGTCGCTTTTGCTCTGGTTTTTCAGCTACTGCTCGGCGGGGTTTGCCGTGGCTGCGCTCCTGGCAGGTGGTATTTTTCTCGCCAGCCTGATCCGTTTCCTCTTCTTCAAGCCCCACTTTCTGCAGGCTTTCCGCGCAACCAACGGCTATTTGACGGTGATCCTGCTCCTCATCGTGGCAGATATCTGTCTTCAGTAGAGCCGGTTTCCGTACAAGCAGAGCTAGCAAAAACAGTCGTTTCTCTTTCATTCAAAGGGAAAGATATGGTATATCCGTACTTGTTTATGAAAATCCCTGGACAGCAACCGACCTGGGACGTCATGCTTTCTGTATGCTTGGAGGTACCGGAAATGGACTGGGAAAGGGCAACTCGAATCGCTCACGCGATCGGCAGTTCGCGGCTGCAGGTGGTCAAAATGGGGCTGTTCCACAAGGCAGCCGACTACGCCCGCATCAGGGTTGACTGGCAGTTGGCGACAGCGGAAGAAAGGCTGGTCATGGATGCAGCCAGGACCAGGTCCCATGACGCATTCATCGAAGCGTGCGATATGATGGCCCGTTGTATGGAGGATGAACAGGAAGATTTTTCCTGGAGAGTGGATCTGGGGAAAGATCGTAAGGAAATCGGGGATTTTGCCTGCTACCTGCACCTTATTCTGGGACTAGTTGCCCGCTGATCGGCAACTGTTTCTCCGGGAAGAAGTGTAGCGGCCGGCTACTCGTCGATGTCGGAGGGAAGGTACATCTCTCCGTCGCTGCCACCCTGGCCGCTCACGACATCGTCAATCCATTCATGGATATTGTTTTCAACGACAACTTTCAGGTCTTTCGTCAGCTTTTCATGACGCAGCTTGTCATACCCGGCAATTTCCCGAATCTCAAAATGGACATGGGGCCCGGTCGATTTCCCGGTATTGCCGGAAAGGGCAATGACGGTCTTGCTGTCCACGCGATCGCCAGCCTTAACTTTTACCGTGTCATTATGGCCGTAAAGCGTCAAAATGCCATTACCGTGATTGACGGCAACCAGGTTTCCGTATCCTTTGTATGAACCGGCAAAATATACTGTACCGTTCTTCACCGGGTATACCGGCGTTCCTTCAGGAACCGCGATATCATACCCCCGGTGATAGGTCATCCTGCCGCTCCCGAAGGGATCAAGTCGCCAGCCGATGCCGGAGGTGATCCTGCCGCCATCCACCGGCATACTGCGATCCGCAAGGGATACTGCGGGAAAAAGCAGCAGGAACAGAAGCATGTAAAGGGGCAGGTTTTTTTTCATGGTGGTAACCTTCTGCTAGATTTCGTCTTCAAGTCATGCGGGACAGGAGGCAGGACTGGAAATGAGCCGCCCACCCGCAAACGGAGCGCACGGAATCACGCTGTTTGTTCAATGTGGTATCAGATCTTAAGCCACGATTCTACACCCTGCTCCAGAACGAGTCAATGAACTCCGCGCGGGAAGCCACACGAGCGGATGCCATGGTGATTCAACCCCGCATGAAATGCACTTTTTCTGGCAAAGTGCCTATACGATGCTATACACTGTCGCACGAGGGAGAAAGCTATCATGACAAAGCCTGTAATTGCCATTACCATGGGAGATCCCTGCGGAATCGGGCCGGAGATAATCGCCATGGCCCTGGCAAATCCTGAAATTGAAAGCATCTGCCGCCCCTTGGTCCTCGGAGACCAAGCTGCCATGGAGCGAGCGCTGGCGGTTACCGGACTGCCACTTCGGCTGGAGCTCCTGCCTGAAGGAGTACCGCCGAAAAACACCAAAGGCGCCATTTTCCTTCGCCCTCTCTCCCATCTCGCACCGACCGACATGGAATATGGCGGCCCCTCCTCTGACGCCGGCGATGCCATGTATTGCTATATCAAGGAGGCCGTTCACCTGTGCCTGAGCGGTGAAGCAGCAGCAATGGCAAATGGACCCATCAGCAAGGAGGCCATGAACCGGGCCGGCCACTACTACCCGGGGCATACTGAATTGGTAGCGGAACTTACCGGCTGCACCGATTACGTGATGATGCTGGCAGGCGAGCGACTGCGGGTCACGCTGGTCACCATTCACGAGGCCATTTCCAACGTGCCCCGACTGGTCACCTTTGACAAGGTTCTTGCCACTATTCGTACCACCCACCGCAGCCTGCATACCTACTTCCGAAAAAACCCCCGGCTCGCGGTGCTGGCGCTGAACCCCCATTGTGGCGAAAAGGGCCTCTTCGGAGATGAAGAACGGCGCTTTATCGCGCCGGCTGTCGCGGCGGCCCGGGCAGAAGGAATCGATGTCCACGGGCCCCTTTCCGCCGACATGCTCTTCTATTTCGCGGCACAGGGAGACTACGATGGTGTTGTCTGCATGTACCACGACCAAGGCCTTATCCCCTTGAAACTGCTCCATTTTCATGATGGCGTCAACGTCACGCTGGGACTCCCCATCATCCGCACCTCCGTGGATCACGGTACTGCCTACGACCTTGCCGGAACAGGCCGCGCCTCAGCCCTCAGCATGGCTGCCGCGATCAAGATGGCGGTAGGAATGGCGAAAACAGCCAGTGAAAACAGCCCGCCAAAAACGAATAAAAAGCGATCTAAATCAGCAATAACCTGAAACGGCCGTAACAGACTGCAAAGGACAGAGTGAAAAAGCTGTTCGTCTTACATCTCACGTCTCACCTGGGTCTTCTCGCGATAGCGGATACTCTTCACAATAGGTACTTACTTGAAAATCACGCTGAATCCGAAAAAAATCATCCTGCTGGTCGTCGGACTTGTCGTCCTCTTCGCTGCCTATATCGGCCTGTCCCTCCTCTCGCTTCCCTCGGTCGACACCCTCAAGAACCGTCGCTTGAGCATGACAATTCAGGTGAAAGACTGGAAGGGAAACTATCACCCCGTGAAAGTTGGGCCCAAAAACCCCTACTGGACGCCAGCATCTGCAATCCCCCCGGAAATGAAATGGGCAGCCATTCTTGCCGAGGATTCAAATTTCTACCGGCACGAGGGAATTGATGTCAAAGCCATAAAAAACGCCATCAAGCACGATCTGGAAAAGAAAAGTTTTGACCGGGGCGCCTCAACCATTACCCAGCAGGTGGCGAAAAACCTTTTTCTGTCGCGGGAAAAAACCATCAGCCGCAAGATCAAGGAAATTATCCTTGCCCGTCGCATGGAGGAAGAGCTGACAAAGGGGCGGATTCTCGAGCTCTACCTGAACGTGGTTGAGCTGGGACCGATGGTATACGGAGTCGGTCACGGAGCCCGTTACTATTTCGGTAAACCGGCCTCTGCACTCACCCCCCGGGAGTGCGCCTTTCTCACCGCCATGCTCCCCGGTCCCCGGATTGCCTACAATCCCTACCGGAACCTGCAAAAAGTAGTGCGACGCTCCGACATGATTCTGAAACTGTTGCGACGCAAAGGGGTGCTGACGGAAGGAGAGTACCGGATCGCACTGGCAGAGCAGCCGAATATCGCAGGCATGCAACGAAAGGTTGACGAAAGCATCCAGAAGGAAGAACTGTTTGAAAATTTAACAAGTGCCGTGGTGCCGGAACGTGCCGAAGAGGACCCTCAGCAGCCTGCCGAACAGTCGGCAACAGGGGAAAGTGCCGATACCGGATCACCTTCCGGGGCACCCCCGCAACCAGCGAACGGGACTGGAGCGCAGCCCGCGCCTTCTCCCGCCAACCCGTCTCTTCCCGCCGGACAAGGAACAGAGTAGGCACTGTAATAAAAACCCCCCAGATACTGAAATCTGGGGGGTTTTGACTCAGGAGCTGTAAATGAATACCATGGACAAGATTGCGCTCGGATTTAGGTCAGATTTGACCGAACTGATTGAGCCATACCGCAGACGTAGCAGGGCTACGTTGAGGATTTGGTGATTGAAGTTCGGTCAAAGATGGCCTGAAGATGAGATGCAAGATGCCCATGGTATTTGTTTGCAGATCCTTAGCCGAAGATCTTTTTCAGCAGCGTGCGTAGCCAACCGGCTTTCGGTTTTCCCGCTGATGAAAAACTCGCTCTCATTTCTTTCATGAAAACGTCAAGTTCTGTTTCATTCCGTTGTGCTTTTTCCATCTGACTAACCCCCTTGCATATCCATTGTGTCAGGCAACCGCATGTGCGGAATACCTCAGTAAACGAGAAAATTTTGCCCCTGTGACCTGCAACGCCCTTGCTGTCGCAACGTACGAACATAGCTGCACTAGGAGTCTGTCGGACTTAGGGTAAAGCTGCTGCAAATTCGTCTGGACGGTCCAGTTTTCATGCTCAGGTTTGGGCCAGCTTTGTCGTTCCTGATTGAGTAAAACCGCAGGCGTAGCAGGGCTACGCTGAGGATTTTGCGATTGAAGGAGCGGCAAAGATGGTCTGAAGATGAGATGTAAAACAGTATAGTAGTAAGTTCCGGGTCTCTAAATCCTGAATGTCTCAATCTGCCCGTCGTCGAATGTATGAACAACCGGCATGAGGCTTTTCGTTTCGTCCAGAGCAACCTTGATCGAACAGGCAGTTCCCGGCAGAGCCCTGGTATAGCGGAGCAGAATTTTTGCCGCCGTTTCCAGGAGATCTGGTTCAATCTTTCCGGTTACCACCCCCATCGGGCTGCTGCCGTCGGCCCATCGTATGAGTGCTTCACCGGACTGGACGGCGTTTTCCAGCGCCAGGTTATCCGTTTCATTGCGGCCAATGATAACCTTGCTGTGAGGACCGACGCGAAAATGACGCCCAATCTTCAGCAGGCGGAAGTCACGGGGATCCAGCTGCTCGGCATGATCGAATACATCGCGAATCTTCGAAACAAAGGATGGCTCGGTAAGCAGGCAGCCACCGGCAGGACACGGGTAGTTTGTCACATCAAGCTGTTCGGCCAGCTGCATCTGTTCCTTGCGGGAGCGGCCGGTGATGCCGAGAAGTTTTTCCCTGTCCACCCAACCCTCCTGTTCGGGAATGGTCGGCGTGAAGTGCTTGGCAGACAGAGGACGGAGCAGCAATCCTTCCAGGCCGCTTTCCCGTTCAATGAGCCGCATGGAATCACGACGCTGGCTCATGGGCCGCTGTCCGAGAACCTCGCCGGTAATGACGAAATCGGCCCCGGACTCGGCCAGATACTCCTTGGCTTTGCGCAGCAGAAAGATGCGGCAGTCGACGCAGGGATTCATGCCGCTGCCGTAGCCGTGTTTCGGTTTCCTGACGATTTCCAGGTATTCGATGCCCTTATTCATGACCTTGATCGGAATCTGGAGTTCTTCGGCAACACGTTGAGCTTCGGATTTACATCCGGCATTTTTGCCGGTACAGGTACAAAAAGGGGAAGTGAAGTTGAGGGCCTCGACGTCAATACCCTGTTCCAACATGACCTTGACGGCAAGGGTAGAGTCAAGTCCTCCGGAGAGGAGGGCAAGTGCTTTTCTTTTCATAATGTCTCCTGGGGCGCCATACCATCGCCGAACCGGGACAAGGAAACGGTGGCACAGGACCCTATTTTTTCATGAAGGCTACCATACCAGGCAGGGAAATGTAAAGCTCGTCGCACCACCCGGCAAAAAAACCACGGCAGAAAAGTAGTATTTAAGTTTTCCCCTTTCAAGTTTTTCGCCGGCTATCCGATATACTATATGTGCCGCTGACCGTATGACGGGCCGGACGGATTCAAGAGGAGGCAAGCATGGACGATCTGGTAAAGAAGGGTGCCCTCGGCTCCATTCTCTGCGCGTTGGGGATCATCAGCAAAGATGACATACGGCGAGCACTCGATGAGCAGCAAAGCTCCGGCTGCCGTTTCGGTGAAGCACTGGTCAAACTGGAGATCGTGAAGCAGGAAGATATCGACTGGGCGCTGTCCAATCAGCTGGATATTCCCTATGTCCGCCTCAGCGAAAAGATCATCGACCGGAGCGCCACCCAATTAATTCCCGGAGAGCTGGCGAGAAAATACAACCTGATCCCGATCATCAGAACGGGAGACGAAATCCATATTGCCCTGGCCGACCCGCTGAACAAGGCAGCGGTTGACAAGGTTGAAGAAGTCACCGGTTGCACGGTAACCGTTTCCATGCCGATTATTCGCGAATTGCGCGAAATGCTCGACATTTTTTACGGGCCGGAGCGGGACGAGGCAACATTCGGCTTTTCTTCCAGCTGCTTCAGTGAGGGAATCCTGAAAAAAATCAACGCCGAACGGAGCGGTGCGCAGCTTCTGGAATACCTGATGCTCTTTTTTCTCCAAAACGGAATTACCTCCATTTCACTCCAACCCGGAGGAGGAACAGTCCATGTGTCGGGACGACGGGGGAACCTTTATCGCGAGATCGGCCGTTTCCCGGTCAGTTCCTACCCGGAACTGGTCTCCAACCTCAGAAAAATCACCAGGATAAACGGCTCCCGTGATCTCGCCTGTCGTGGAGAGTTTGTCTTTCGCTACCGGGGTACCGACATCATCTTCCAGGCATCAATGGTTCGTGCGATGGAAGGGGATTTGATCACCATCAGCATGCGGCCGGAGCTGTCCTTTCCTTCCGGGTTCCAGGAAATGGCACTCGCCCCGGATGTGGCTGAGCAATTCCGATCGCTTGGATCTCCCGGAGCAGGACTTGTTCTTGTCGCCTCCTGGAACCGCTCGGAACGCGACCGGTTTCTCGATCTGTTTCTCCAGGAAATCGATACAACGGGAAGGAATGTCGTGCTACTGGGAGAAGGAATCGGAAAGGGAGATGTCCCCTACTCGAGAATCCCCCTTTCGTCAGAAGCACCGGAAGAACTGGAGATAGCGATTGCGGCGCTTCGTGACCATTCGCCAAATGTGATTGTCCTGGATGATGCGACGGACAACCGCGCCTTTCTCACGGCCTGGAAAACTGCGATGCGGGGAAGTCTCGTGGTTACAGGAATTTCTCGTGCCGGCCTTGATGGGGCCTTCGACCATCTTCTCCAGGAGCGCCGGACGAACCGATCTCTTCCCGCGGGTATCCGGGGGATTGTCGCCTTCACCAGTGTCAATACCCTCTGCATGTCTTGCCGGACAACCGGCCCCGGAGCGGCACACAGTCCTGAGCAGGCAGGCAGCGGAGCGGATTTTCACGCCCCGGGCTGCCCGAAGTGCCGGTATTCAGGAGTTGGCGGCAAGAAATACCTGGTGGATGTCCTGCCCTTTACCCCGGAACTTCGGGAGATACTTGCATCGGCACAGGAGAGCGCTGTTCTCTTCTCATACCTTAACGATAAGGGCTACCGCGGCATCCCTGAAAAACTGGACGAAATGCTCTGCAACGGCGAGCTATCCCCGGAAGAATATCAGGCCGCGCTGACTCGGTAATTCCAATTTCAAAGCAAGGATGAAATCAAGGCGGCGAGGATTGAGGTGACGAAGGCAAACAGGTAGTACGTTGAGGAGCCGAAGACGAGCCAACGAAGATAGCGCCTTGATTTGGAATTGGAACACGACGAATTGTAATGGAGACACACGCCATGGCACGAATAGACGCACTTTTCAAAATGATGCAGGAACAAGGGGCCTCCGACCTTCATCTCAGCACCGGTTCACCCCCCATTTTTCGCCTCCATGGCGACATGGTTCGACTTAATTTCAAATCTCTCTCCCATGAAGAGTTGCAGGCCATCCTGTTCGAGATTCTGACAGAGAAGCAGAGGACCGATTTCGAGTCCCGCAATGACCTTGACTTCGCCTACTCCATTACCGGTCTGGCCCGTTTCCGCGGTAATATCTTCATGCAGCACAAGGGAATCGGCGCTGTCTTCCGCATCATCCCCAGCAAGATCCTGACCGCGGATGACCTGGGACTGCCGGAAGGAGTCCGGAAGATGACCCATTTGAAAAAAGGGATGGTGCTGGTCACCGGCCCGACCGGTTCGGGGAAATCCACCACCTTGGCCGCCATGATCGACCTGATCAATTCCACCCGGAAAGAGCATATCCTCACCCTGGAGGATCCCCTCGAGTTCATCCATGAAAACAAGGAATCGCTGTTGAACCAGCGACAGATCGGCGAGCACTCCGAGAGCTTCACCGCCGCGCTGCGGGCTGCGCTGCGCGAAGACCCGGACGTAATCCTGGTGGGCGAAATGCGCGACCTGGAAACCATCAGTCTCGCCATGACTGCAGCCGAAACCGGTCACCTGGTCTTCGGCACCCTCCACACCAATTCCGCAGCCAAGACCGTCGACAGGATCATTGATGCCTTTCCCCGCGACGGGCAGGAACAGATACGAACCATGTTGGCCGAATCCCTCAAGGGAGTCGTCTGCCAGCAGCTCCTGAAGACCGTCGAAGGAAAGGGACGAGTTGCCGCCATGGAAATCATGGTAGGAACCCCGGCCATCGCCAACCTGATCCGGGAAGGCAAAACCTTCCAGATCCCCTCTGTCATCCAGACCGCCAAAAGGGACGGGATGCAACTCATGGACCAGCACCTGATCGACCTCCTGAAGACCAAGCGGGTCACCCCGGAAGAGGCGTACCGCTGTGCCCAGGAAAAGAAGCAGTTTGAGCAGTATCTTCCGGACCAGGCAGCGAATTCACCGCTGTAAGCATGATCGTTTCTTCAGGACAGTTTATAGAGTTCGGGCCTCCGGTCACCAAGCACCGGCATCCTCGCCCGCAGCTCGTCTGCCTCCCGGAGATCTATGGTCGCGGTACGGAGTTCTTCATCCGACTCGCTTGCCTCCAGCACTCTGTTCCCCCACGGATCGATGAGTACCGAATTGCCGAAATAGCGGACCACCCCGTCCGGGCCGAAGTCCTCGCTCCCGACCCGATTGACACCCACCAGGAACATCTGATTCTCGATGGCTCGGGCCCGTGACAGCACCTGCCAGTGGTCGAGCCTGGGATGGGGAAAGGCAATGGGGGAAAGTACCAGACGAACTCCCTGGAGCGCATAGCTGCGAAACAGCTCGGGAAAACGGATATCATAGCAGATGGAAAGGCCGATCCGACCCCAGGGCGAGTCCACCACGGTCAGGGAGTCTCCGGCCGCCAGGTGCTGGTCTTCATGCAGCAGGCTGAATAAGTGGACCTTCCGATAGACCCCTTCCCGCGCACCCTCGGCAGTGAAAAGGATCGAGGTATTGGCGATCCTTCCATCGTCTGTCACTGATGGCAGGGAACCATTGATCCAGATGCGATGGCACCGTGCCAGGTTCGCAACCCGCTCAATGACCTCCTCATGTTCAGCTGTGTTTTCATAGAGATAGGACCAGTCAAAACCGGTGGTCCACATTTCGGGAAAGCAGATAAGATCGCACCCCTGCCGCGCAGCCTCGGCAATCAGTGCCTCAGCCTTGGCCAGGTTCTCCTCGGGCCGTCGACTCGCGACCCGGATCTGGGCGATGGCTATGGTCAGTCTCGTTTCAGGTGAATTCGTCATAAACACTCCCCCAGTACTCCAGCTGAATACCGCGCCGCTCATTCTTCGATGATTTGCAGTCATTGCCGGCTTTCCCTCGGGACCCAGCGGGACACGCCCTCACAAGAATATTACCCCCGCAGGAAAACCAGGGACACAACCGTTAGCACAATACCGGTAATGCCAAGTGGCGTCGGACGTTCGCGGTAGATAACAATCGACAGGACAACGGCAATCACGAAATGCATGCTGGTGATGACTGTCACCAGGGAAAGGGGTCCCCGTGAAAGGGCCTCCAGGTAGGCGTAATAGCCCACCACGTTGAGAATGCCCATTAGACAGCCGATGCGCAGCGACTCACGACTTCCGGCCACAGCCTTCTCCTGCCGCCTCCCCCGTTCTCCAAACCCGGCGACAAAAAGAGTGGAAAGGCCGTACGACACCGCCATGAAGGCGATCTTGTCCGTGCCGAGAGCGGCATATCGGCTGGAAATAGCAGCTGCTGCTCCGGCAAGGATTGCGGCCGCAACGAAAAGGAAACCCGTCGCTGACTTTCGAACCGATTCTCCGTTGCCAGCCCGTTCACGGGCAATGAGAAGGACCGCTGCCAGGGCAAGTGCAATGCCGATTTGCTGGCGACCAATGACCTGCTCGTGGAAAAAAAGGAAGGAGATCACCACGACGAGAACTGCGTCAAGGCGGATAAGAGGGAACACAATGCGAGCGGGGAGTTTTTTCAGTGCCTCAATGTGGGTAACCGTAGCCAGGAGAAACGCAAGGCTGTTGGCAAGGCCGACCAGCAGAAGGAAGGAAAAATCGGAAATTGAAGCGTCGCGCAGGAAGAAGACCACCGCACTGATACCGGTTACCGTGGCCATGAACGACAGGGTCGTCACGGCGGTATCACAGGACTTTTCAGCGGCGACCTTGTAAAAAAAACGCTGCATGCCCATCAACAGCAGAGCAGCAAGGGCAAAGGGAAACCAGCCCGTCATTATGTCCACCTCAGGTCGGAGATCAACTGCCCAGATGCAGTGTGCAGTACCCATACTAATAGGTGTAATTCCGCAGTATTGCAAGCCGAAACCACACCACGCACGTTGACTTTTTCGTCAGGCTGTGGAATCATGACCCCATGAAAATCATCGCCGATCTGCATACCCATACCGTGGCTTCGGGTCACGCGTACTCCACTATCAACGAAATGGCAGGGGAAGCAAGCCGCAAGGGATTACAGGCCCTTGCCATCACCGACCACGGCCCAGCCCTGCCGGGAGGCCCCCACCTGTATCATTTCGGTGCCATGCGCTTCATTCCGCCCTGGATTTCCGGTGTCCGGATTCTGCGCGGAATCGAAGCAAATATCATTGACCGGGATGGCTCCCTTGACCTGCCGGACAGCTATCTGGCACGGCTTGATTTTGTCATGGCGGCTTTTCATGAGGATTGCGGTTTCAACGACCAGGGAATCGACAGGAATACCGCTGCGGTTCTGCGGGCGATGAGCCATCCACGTGTCAAGGCCATTGCCCATTCCGGCAACCCGGCCTTTCCGATCCATTTGGAAGAACTCGTTCAGGGTGCGTTGCAAACCGGGACGGCACTGGAGATCAACAATTCTTCTTTTGCCATGAGCCGGAACGGAAGCAGACCTCGCTGCGAGCAACTGGCATCTTTGATCGCGCGCTCCGGGGCAAAGGTTGTCGTGGGAAGTGATGCGCATATCGCCCAGGGGGTTGGCGAATTCGACAATGCGGTTGAAGTTCTGCTAGCGGCGGGGATTCGCTGTGAACAGGTGGTGAATGCCTCGTATAAGGGGCTGATGGCCTTTCTCGGGTTGGACGAGATACCTGAGCGGCAACAAGACGCCGGGTAGGATAGCATTCGTCAGTCCCCGGGTCTATCCAGGATGTCCCGAACCTTTGCCATAAGTTCCTCTGGTGGTTGAGGCTTTGCGATACAATCGAATTCCGTGCCAATGCCATGGGAGCTGCTGAGGATGTCACTGGTGTAGCCGCTGGTAAAAAGAACCCTCATATCGGGTCGGAGGGTGCGAATTTCCTCAAAGGCCTCCCGGCCGTTCATCTTCGGCATGACTACGTCGAACAGCAGCAGATCGATCGTGCCCTGATTTTCCTTGTAGAGCTCCAGAGCCTCCTGACCGTTTGCCGCCTCGATCACCCTATATCCGCACTCCTCAAACAATTCCCTGTTCAGCCGGCGCAGGTCGTCATCATCCTCGGCAATGAGAATTGTTTCAGTCCCGGTTTTCATCGGACAAGAAGATGTGGGCTCCATCTTTCCCCCCGCTCCCTTAACCAGCGGAAAGTAGATGACGACCTCGGTCCCTTCTCCAGGGTTGCTGGACACCGTGATAGAGCCGTTTTGCTGCTGGATGATCCCGTAGACGATGGCGAGTCCGAGCCCGGTCCCCTTCCCCGGATCCTTGGTGGTAAAGAAAGGCTCGAAGATTTTTTCCCGGGTTTTTTCATCCATTCCGATACCGGTATCCAGCACCGAAATACGGACGACTGTCCCGGCCGCTCCGCAACCGAGTGACCGGACGGATTCCGGACCCAGCTCCTCCAACCCTGTTCTGATCGTGATAAGACCACCGGAAGGCATGGCATCACGGGCGTTGGTGACGAGATTCATCAAAACCTGTTCGAGTTGACCATCATCAGCCAGAATGACAAGTCTGCCGTCAGCCAGCTCGGTCCTGAATTCAACATCCTCCCTGATGAGCCGGGATAGCAACTTTCCCATTTTCTCAATGGATTCGTTGACATTCACATGGTGCGGATTCGAGATCTGTTTGCGACTGAAGGTCAGAAGACTCCGAGTCAGAGCAGAGGCCCGCTCGGCCGAGGTCAATATCTGGGCGGCAAAATGCCGCAATGGGCTATGCTCCTCTGTCTTCAGTACCATCAGGTGGCCATAGCCGATGATGGCCGTCATGATATTGTTGAATTCATGGGCCACTCCTCCCGCAAGCTGTCCGATAGCCTCCATTTTCTGGGAGTGATTCAGCTGATTTTCCAGGCGCCGTTTTTCCTCCTCCGCCCACCTCCGGTCGCTGACATCGGTGGTTGTCCCGGTCATCCGGAGAGGATTACCCTCATCACTCCATTCCACAACCTTGCCGCGGTCGAGAAGCCATTTCCATTCTCCGCTCCGTGTCCGCATCCGGTATTCGATGGAATAGTGCCGGAGAGATCCAGCGAGATGTTCCGTTAGCATCGCACGGACAGCAGGGGCATCTTCCGGATGAATCAACTCCTTGCCATCACGGAACAGCTGTTCAACCTCCGGCAGGGTAAAGCCCAGAATCTCGGCCCAGCGGTGACTCAGCTTCACTTCACGCGTCACGAGGGACCAATCCCAGAAACCGTCGTTACTTCCCTCCAGCACGAGGTTCAGCTGCTCTTCACTCGCCCGGAGTCCCCTTTCCGCGGTCCGCACCTCTTCAAGAGTCCGCATCAGCAGGTTCGTTCTCTTTTCGATTTCCTGGTCCATGTCAGACACCAGGCGGTGATTGACGATCAGCTGACCAAGGCAGTTGCAGTAGACGACCAAAAGTCGCTCATGCCATTCAGTGAAAAAGAACGCCCGGGGATGGGAAACATTCAGGACTCCAAGAACTTCGCCGCCATGCTGAAAAATCGGTACACTGATGAGGGAACGGATGGCGTGGCCAGGGACAGCCTTGAAGCGCTGATCAGAGTAACAGTCCCGGCAATGCTGCAGCGTCTTGCTCTGAACCGCGAGCCCCATGATCCCTTCACCGATAGCAGCATCGACGGTTACGGAATGCCGTGCCGGACGATCTTCTGATTCTTCGAGGAGGATATCATCCCAGTCCAGCCCGACACAGTTGACCAGCCGGTCTTTTTGGAGAAGAAAGATGGAGCAGCGCTCCATGTCCATGTTTTCCATCAGCCCCCGCAGGGCTTTGCGGAGCATGATTTCCAGCTTTGGATAGCGGATATCGAGAGAGCTGAGCACGCTCAGTGCGGAAAATGAATCGAGCAGATTGATGATCTGATCGTTCAACTCCGAAAAGGCTCTGTTTGGCAAGCAGCTGTCCATTTCATCCTCCCATTGCCATCAAGGTTGCCATGGTATGGAGATCATCCAGCTGTCCATCAAGGGTCCGCTGCATTTTTTCCCGTGCGGACTCCCCGATTCCCAGCATTGCCTCGAACTCCGGCTCTCTCCTCAGCGCTCCATTGGTATAGAGTCGCAAGGCCTGGCGTTCAGCATATCCGACCAACAGAACGATGGGCCAGAAATCGCCGCGGTAGTCAGTCAGTTTGTGGTGCTCCATAACGCAGACGATATCTCTGGGCAGGTGCCACTTCCGGGCAAGCCATCCTCCGGCCTGGGCCTGGTCCATACCCAGAACGGTGCGGATTTTGTCGGTAGTCGAGGGAGTCTCGTCGTCAAAGGGGAGGTACAAGGCACGGGAAAGGTCAACAGGAAACAGGTGGGCGAGCACGGTAATGCCGAGATTATGGAGTAATCCGTTCAGGTGTATGTTGTCGATATCCTGGCGCAGGGAGCTATCCAGGGCGGGAAGAAGCGACTGGGAAATCTGAGCGGTCACCATGGCGGTAAACCAGTACTGATCCGGGCGAAAACCGGTGCATTTCTTGACATCAAAGACTTCGCTGCAGACAAGGCCGAGAACAAAACTCTTCACAAGTTTGATGCCAAGAACTTTGTAGATGGCGTCATAGATAGTCCGCACCCCGCCCGGCCAGCCGAAATAGGCGGCATTTGCCATCCCCAGGAGACGCGCGGCAATGTCGGGAGCCTGTTCAATGGTATCCGACAGCTCCGACATGTCGGCCTCGGGAGACATGCAGAGAATTTTCTGGGCAATCAAGGGCATCGGAGGAATTTCTCTCAAGAGGAGAATTCTCTGCCGGACCTCGGCTGCCTCTACCCGTGCCTCCATTCCACCTATCCTTTCGCGAAATGCCTCGGTACTGAAGGAAACCGCTTGTCACCATTATTTTGGACTCGGCAGCCCTCGTCACGGTCCGGGGAACACAGCTCCGAGGAAACTTTGGACGAATCGACCGGAAAGACTAGTACCCTCTGCGGGAACAGAGGGTGATAGTCTTCTTCATACATATCGCCGAATCAGCTGAAAACTTGAATTTTTTTTACTCATCCTACCACGGGCGCACGAGATCCTCGCCTCAGCGTTACTCCTCTTTCTGGAAAGTTCCTTTTTCCTGGCACTGGGGACATTTTTGTGGTTTACAGCGACCTTCCTTCGAAAATCCGCAGTTCTTGCACTTCCAAACAGCCATGGCCTACTCCTTTCTGTTGCGATGTGGTGTGGTTGATCGTTGCTACGATAGTCACTATTTACGACGGGACAACCCGTGATACTTTTTCAGCAGATCCTCGGCAGCTGCTCGCCTGCCAGCATCTCCACGGCCCGCGTTCCACCGACCAGGGTTTCCATCCGAACCTTGCCGCCGATACCATCGGTAACTTCGCCGATAATAGCAGCATCCCGTCCAAGTGGGTGACCCTTCATCCTTTCCAGGACCCTCTCCGCCACGTCCGGTGCCACGATTGCGAGAACCTTCCCTTCATTCGCCACGTACAGCGGGTCGAGTCCGAGCACGGCACAGACCCCTCGCACCGCACCCTTCAAGGGAAGGGATACTTCGTCCAGGGAAATGGAAACATTTGACTGAATGGCTATCTCTTTGAGGGTGGTTGCTACGCCGCCACGGGTCGGGTCGCGCAAGACATGGATCGCCGCCCCTTCCTCCAGAAGGCTCTCCACAAGACCATTCAAGGGAGCGCAGTCGCTGAGGATGTCCGTGTCCAGTTCCAGCCCCTCCCGTTTCGCCATGACGGCAACCCCGTGATCACCGATAGTACCGTTGATCAGGATCTTGTCCCCAACCCGGGCGTTGGCCCCTCCGATCTCCAGCTCATGGCGAAAGTAGCCGATACCGGAGGTATTGATGAATATCCGGTCAGCCTTGCCACGGGGCACAACCTTGGTGTCTCCGGCGGCAATGACCACCCCCGCCAGGTCAGCGGCCTCCCGCATGGAACGGAGGATTTCGGCAAGCGCACTGCGGCTGAAGCCCTCCTCCATGATAAGCCCGACACTGATGGCAATCGGCTGCGCACCGACCATAGCCAGGTCGTTGACCGTGCCGTTGATGGCCAGGTGTCCGATATTGCCGCCAGGAAAAAAAATGGGGTCCACCACGTACGAGTCGGTGGTAAAGGCGATGCGCCGCCCGTCATGATGCAGGATCGCCGCATCGTTCTGTCCCGTAGTCGAGATTCCCGACAGAGTGGGAATGATAAGCTCATCCAGCAGCTGATGGGAAAGTCTGCCGCCGCTGCCGTGTCCGAGCAGTATCAGGTCTTTGTCCACTGGTTACTCCTTGCCGTTTCGTTTCGGTTACGTAGTCTACCCATAGTCTATTGTCCGTACTTATACGCCGCGGCGCAGCTGCCTTCCGAAGAAACCATGCAGGCCCCGACCGGCTGCTCCGGCGTGCAGGCAGTCCCGAAGAGCGGACAGTCGAAGGGGGTGATTTTTCCTTTCAGCACCTCACCGCAGCAGCAGCCTTCCGGCTCTCGAGGCTTCTCCACCGTCACCGGTAGCGCTTTTTCGGCATCAAAGCGGGCAAACTCCGGCGCAATAGCGAGACCGCTCCCAGGAATCACTCCCAAGCCTCGCCAAGCCGCGTCGGACGGAACAAACACACGGGTGAGGAACTCCTTGGCCTTTGGATTTCCTTCCGGCAGGACAAAGCGGCGGTACTGGTTCTCCACCGTGCTCCGGCCTTCGACAACCTGTGTGACCAGCATCGCCACACCCTGGAGAATATCGGCTGGTTCGAAGCCGGTTACCACGCATGGCACTCCGTGCTCCTCGGCCAGGAAGCGGTAGGCCTCCGCGCCGATGATGGTGCTCACATGGGCCGGGCAGAGATAGCCGTCGATGGCAAGTTCGGGATCGTCCGAGAGGATACTCATCGGAATGGGGATGGTCTTGTGGGCGGCCAGGATGAAAAAGTTTTCAATCCCGCGAGAAGCAGCCGAGAGGATGGTTCCGGCAATGGTCGGAGCCGTGGTCTCGAAACCGACGCCAAGGAAGATGATCTGCTTT
>Ga0351902_1031_pt1 | contig 41944 bp, 43 predicted proteins | sample BONcelHT113001D5_FD_205828 | JGI IMG/M metagenome (GOLD analysis project Ga0351902, IMG submission 205828) | Enriched cells from coal bed in the Powder River Basin, Montana, United States - BONCAT cells T11 rep1 HSBNCT.T11.300.1.D5 ...
GCCAAGCTCGGCTCGGACATGAAAAAGCCGGATGCCACGACGGTCATCCAGCGCGATGATTTCCGCGAAAAGGTCTGGCCGCTGCCGGTGTCGGAGCTGCTCTACGTTGGCAGGCAGACCACCAAGAAGTACGCGGACATCAACATCCACACAATCGGCGATCTGGCCCGCTTTGACGCGGCCTGCCTGAAGCGCAAGTTCGGCAAGACCGCGGAGATGCTGCAGAGCTATGCCCAGGGCACGGACATCACGCCCGTGATGCCGGTGAGTGAGGCGATGGCCATCAAGAGCATCGGCAACTCCACCACCGCGCCCAGCGACATCGAGAACCGGGATGATGCGCTGTGCATCTTCACGATTCTTGCGGAGTGCGTGGCCATGCGGCTGCGGGAACACGGCTTCCGGAGCCGGAACATCAGCATCGGTGTGCGCAACGTGACCCGCTATACCGACATCAGCGGTAAAACGCACACCGGGCTGGAATGGCATTCCTGCCAGCGGATGCTGCCCTCCGCCACGAACCTCGCCTCGGATATCATCCGGGAGGGCATGAAGCTGTACCATGAGCGATACGACCTGCTCTACCCGTTCCGCGGGCTGGGCGTCAGCTGCGGCACGCTGGTGCCAGACACCATGCCCCTGCAGATGGATCTGTTCGGCGACATGGAGAAGAAGATGCGGCTGGAGCAGCTGGAGCGCAGCGTGGACACCCTCCGCCTGCGGTATGGCAACAACATCGTCCAGAAGGGCATCGTGCTGATCGACCGCAAGGCGGCCACGCTGAACCCGAAAGTGGACCACACGATCCACCCGGTAGCGATGTACGGCATGGGATAAGGGAGGCTGACAGGTCATGGCACAGACGAACATCGCACCGAACTCCGCGCGCGTGCCTACAAGCCCGAAAGAATATGTGACCGTGTTTGCCCGGCATGAGCTGGGCGGCAGGATACGGCCCATTGCTTACCGGGTGGACGGCGGCGAGCCGGTGAAGGTCGACAGCATCACGGACGAACGGCAGGCAGCCAGCTTGAAATCCGGTGGGCAGGGCATGCGCTACAGCTGCCGGGTGACGATCGAGGGCAAACAGTCGGAGGTTTACCTCTTCCACGATGAAGCCGACTGGTTCATGGAGCCGATCGTGCATCAGGGTGGGTCGGTGGCCGATGCGGAGCCGTTACACATGCAGCTCAGGAGGAAGCGGCGGGAAGCCGGACTGTCGCAGAATGAGGCGGCACGGCTGCTGGGGATGGATGTGGTGGCGTATTGCAGGTTGGAGGGTGGAGCAGGGGAGGTTTCGGAGGCAATGCTCTCTGCATTTCACCCTTAACAGGCTGGGCAAGCCGAATACAAGCATACAGAGATATAGTCACCATCCAACAATCTTGGAGTTGGTCTTCTCAAGCGCTACTCTCGTATGCTCCGTTGGAAAATGCTTATATCTTTGATACAATCGGGGGTGGGTGCACTCTGAAACGGGTATCGTGTAAGATGGCACCAGCATCACGCCTCTCCTGCGATCAATACAATACTTACATGCTTACTGTGGCCAACTGGTTAAACAAGGTGACCTTCATGCCGGTCAGTGTGTATCCTAACGCGAAGATCGAAGTGAATGGCATGCAACTATCCTCGGGACAAGCTTCCCAAATCATCGACATGGCTGACGAAAAGCAGATTGTGACGATCTCCGTAGCATCTACCAACACGGGAAACTGTCTCCATGGCATCTTTTTGCAGCTTCGTCCGAGTACTGAATGCACCAAGGTGTCAGCTGGATTTTTGACCGATATCAATGTTGAAGACGGGGTTAGCTATATGGTGATGGATTTGGTGACGGTGGAATATGCTGATGGCAGCATCGTCGGTTTTACCAACGATGCTGCCATTGATCACTATAACAATCCTGTGGCGGACGAATGCATACTCTATTACGGGCTTGCGAAGAATCCAATTCGTGCAAATGACTTAACCTACTTCAAGGCACATGTGACACCGGGAGCACGTGAAATGTATTAAATCGTTTACATTGAGGATGAGATCGTAATGGTCTTGCCCTTTGTACATGAGCTTACCCCTGCGCAATGATAAATGACAGACTCAAAAACCGTCTTTCCTGACGTAAGCAATGTGTGTGGAAAAAAGTCAGGCTGCCAACATATCTTCGTTTCAACAATCAATCGTCAGTGAATTCTTAAGCGATATAGACAAATATCTCATATGATAGACAACTATCTTTTCACTGGTCGATTCGACTTCAAGCAAATGTCGCATGGTGGGTGCACTGTATCCGTTACACACAATCCGGATTGTATCATTTCTGAGTCAACGATTGCACTTGAGCTCTCATTGCCTGTGGGTCGGCTTTCAGGGCGGAGCGCAGCCCTTCCCACTCATGCCGTCGAAGTACTGATGCGCTATTGACAAATCGACAGGAAAAGTTTACTGTAATGGTATAACAATGATGTAGGACTTGTTAATAAGCTTTTATCCTACAACACAAAGTACGATTTGTACAACCCGTATACTCGGTGCGTTTTGCACACACTGCATGCCCGGTGCGTAAGGCACATACAGTACACCCGTGCGACCAGCACAATGAGCTCTACCTTCCTTCGCAACACGGCTTGTTTTATCGTATGCATTGCATACGATAAAACAAGGTAGGGCCGCATATTTTGATTTGAACGTACGATTAAAAGACAATACGATGGATCTGGGCGGATGAACACTGTGGCGCCATTGGCGATGCAGCGAGCGTTTTCATCATCCGTACCAGATTGCGAAATGCCAAACCCACGCAATGGCGGAGGGTTTTCGTGCATTTCGTTACACCGATGCAAAGGACTCCTTTCGGACATTCCCGCATGCTTTGAGGTTGGTCATGACAAACACCGTGCTTCTCCGCTGGCATGAAGAGCAGCCGTACACATCGTCTACCTCCCTCGCGGGGAAGCCATTGATGCCAGACAAAGCAAGGCTCTAATCTTACCTTGGATTTCATTTGCTTTTGGAAGAAGGGGATGACCGTTATGACTGGTATGAAGGCGCAGCACAAAGCAGATAAGACAAAGGAGCGATACATGATGGCGAAAGCGAACGATTCCTCGAAGAAGGCAGCCGACCCGGCGGTGGGAAGCAAAGCAACTGTGACCAGTAAAGCTACTCAAGCCAAGACCGATATCACGCCAAAGGAGCCAACCGCGAAGAAGGACAATGCGCCTGTCGCCAACAAAGCCAAGACCCCCGTGACGGAGAAGGGCAAAGCCCCCGTCAAACAGGCAGCCAATAAAGCGGCGGCAAGCAAAGTTGTAGCATCTCAGGCAGACGATGCCAAAAAGAATTCCGCTTCGAAGGCATCGACTACGAAACCGGCCCAAAAAGCGAAAGGTGCTTTTGCCAAGAAGATGGACGAGGTCAAGAGTACCGCCACCGTTATCGGGCATAAAATTACAGACTTTGCAAAGGATGCGAACAAGAAAACGGAGGGCTTTGAAGACGCAGTCGCATCAGGCCTGCATGAGATGAAAAAAGACATTCACAGGATCGCCGTGAACATTGCGGAGAAAACAGAGGAATGACCGACCGCCCGACAGGGTACGGTAAAGGAGAGGATATTATGACTTGGATCGTCGCGGCTGTTCTCCTTGTGCTATGGCTTTTGGGGATGATCACTTCCACTACGCTGGGCGGTTTCATCCATGTGCTGATCGTGATCGCCGTGATCGTTGTTATCGTGAGCTTCTTCCGGGGGAAGAAGAAGATCACTAAATAGCACGGGGCGGCACAGGGCCATGCTTCACACGGGTGGCGCTGTTGCGGGAAGCGGGAAACCGTTTTTGCGCAGCAGCGCCATGCGGGCTAAGCATGAGCTGCCCGTCGAACATACTGCTGATACCCCTGAATCTGGCAGGATTGCCGCGCATCATAACATCCCCCAAACAACACACCTGCGCATGAGAAAGGGCGAAAAGCCATGGAGACATCCCTCGGGTGTCAACGACGAAAGGCGGGGTTTATTGTGAAAACAGTAAACAAACGGAAAACAATCGCAGCTCTGCTATCCCTACTGTTGGTACTAACACCCATCCTCTCCATGGCGGACACGGACGAGGCACCGGTATTGCTTGGCACGACCGATCATTTCGCGGTTTTGGCAGGCTCGGCGATTACCAATACCGGAGCAACCAACATTAGTGGTGATGTTGGTGCAGACGTCGGCATTTCGCCAGGAACCGCGATTACCGGAACGGGATCGATCACGTTGATCGGAGGCGCGTTTCATGTGGCGGATGCAGTAGCGGTGGCTGCCAAAAATGACCTTGTTACAGCCTATAATGACGCCACTTCCCGTTTGCCTGTCACAAGAATCAACACGGAGCTTGGCGGTCAAACCCTGATACCCGGTGTTTACGATTCGGCGGACGGAACCTTCCAAATCACTGGTACGCTTACGCTGGATGCGCTGGGAGACCCCGATGGCGTATTTATCTTTTTGACGCAATCGACGCTCATTACTGCCTCAAGCAGTATCGTATCCGTTATCAACAGTGCACGGTTCTGCCGCATATTCTGGCAGGTAGGCAGTTCCGCAACATTGGGCACAGATTCGGTTTTCGTTGGGCACATTTTGGCGATGACCTCCATTACGGCTAATACCCGTGCGTCGATACAAGGTCAACTGTTGGCGCGCAACGGCGCAGTCACGCTTGACAACAATACCATCATTAACGGTTATTGCGGGATTTCAGCGCCTACTACACCACCGGAGGGAGGACCTACAACCACCTCGCTTACGCTCCCCACAACCAGCCCGACCGCAACGGTCAGAGGTTCGGCAAGCTCCCTTCCGCGAACAAGCGACAAAAGCGGCGGCGCATTATGGTTTGGTTTGCTTGCTTTATCCGCGGGGATACTGTTGATTATCGTCGGCGTCATCACATATATGCGCCGTCAGGGGAAAATGAAACCATGACCAACGCGGATCGCACAGCTGGCGATATTTTAGGGGTACGGTGATTGTCGCGTATTTTATTGCGAACCGAAGCGCAACCGTAAACCCCGCTTTCCAAAAACATTGGGATTTTTTTAAGGTCAGTGTGTCAACACCATGAGAAAGAAAGATATCACCAATCATATTACATGGTTACAGGGATATCACCCCGATCAGACGCTTCCGAATTATCGAAAAGGTACGAAGGATAATAACGTTACTGCCGGATACCATCCGGGCTTTCGCATTCTAAAAAAACGAGATACGTTCATGATTGCTTTGGGCTTGTTGTTGTTTGTTGGCGGCTTAGGCATCCTTGCGCAACAGATGGTAAGTACTGTACAGCTGCAAAAGCTCGATGCAGATTTGCGCAACATCTATTATGCAGCGGCCAGTCGAGAAATCGAAGAATCGATCAATGTGACGGTTGCAGCCAAACCGCAGCCAACAGGCAAACCAAAGCAAAGCGCAGATTTACAGTCCCGTACCTTTGTAACGCCAATGCCAATGCTGACCTATGCAACGAGGGAGCGCTTTCTTCCCCTTCTCCAAATCAACAGCGATGTTGTCGGCTGGCTAACCATTCAGGATGTGCTGGACCTACCGGTTGTGCAACGCGACAATACCTTTTACCTGACGCACAGTTTTCAAGGCAAAGAGAGCCATGCGGGCACCCTGTTTCTGGATCAAGACTTCAGCATTCTGCCACCGCATGAGAACCTGCTGATCCACGGCCATAATATGCGCGATGGTAGCATGTTTGGGCCGCTTTTAAAATACCGGCAGAAAAGTTTTTATATCAAGCACTGGCTTGTTCAGTTTGAGACGTTGCATGAAGATGGATTTTATGCAATTTTTGCGGCGTTTGATATGGTCAACGACATATCAAGCTCCGCTTTTTTTCAGTACAACTACTCGAAATTTGATACCGATGACCAGTTTGAGGATTATGTGACCGGCATACGGAGACGTTCGCTGTTTCAGTGTAAGCTTTCCGTACTGCCTACCGACAAACTGCTGACGATGTCCACCTGTGCCGACGGTAGCGATCATTACCTTGTCATCGTTGCCAGAGAGATCAGGGACGGTGAAAACATGGCAAACCTCACCACGACGTGCCTGTTGGCAACGTTTTGAACATTTCTGCCCGCGAAAAGCGAAACGACCAATAAGATAAGGCTCGGGCTTCAAAGCCATTACATATCCCGCACCGAGGCAGGGCAGAATTTGCCGGGCAACGCAAGGAGATTTTGGCTTGCCCCCTCCGCGGAGGGGGCAAGGGCGCGCGCTGCGGCGCTGAGCGAGAAGTATGCAGCCAAAAATCCCAAGGCTATCGAAACGCTGGAGGACGGACTGGAGGACTCCCTTTCTTTCGTTGCCTTCCCCAAGTTGTATGCGCGCAAGATCGCCTCGACCAATAGGCTGGAGTGGCTCAACGAGGAAATACGGCGGCGAACACGGGGTGTTGAATTCTTTCCCGAACCCAGACGCTTATCTGCGCCTGGTCACCACGTTTCTCATGGAATATGCGGAAGATGGGTCGGTTTCAAGAGCCTATCTCAGCGAAGAATCCATTCATACCTTGTTGCCCCAAGTGGCTTAATTCATTGGTGGAGTACCTCGAATTTGCGATCTCGCCTTGACAGTATCCCCATGGGGCTTTTGCGCATTGTTTCGCTAGAATGATTGGGTAGGAAGCTGCGTCTTAACCAGCGTCTCTACCCACCCAACCACCTTGATGTCCAGCAGAATTCAGTTTTTGATTCCAACTGGTTGAGCCGCGATAGGGAAAAACGACCGATGTTATCCTCACTTCAGAAGTCGATATGCGCGGAGGGTTACTCATCCTCCGATAGGACAGGGGTTTGCAGCAGGCCAATACCGATGACGCTAGATACAGAACGAACGCCCTTGACTATAGTTGTTTTTCCGATTATATAATTTCCGATCTTATTAAGTAGCTGGCCACGGAATACTAGCGCAGTAGTATTGCCTCCGTCCAGATTGATGGCTTCCCGCGCACCAAGATCTTTCATTCGCATCGCCAACCAGCTCATGCTCACTCCTTGACTATCGGAATGGCGACCTTCAACCGTTATCAGCACAAAATGCCGCGGTTTGATCATTCCAAGCGCGCAACGTGGATCGTTCGTTGAATATTTACCGTCTGCTACCTGCTGACCAAATTCTCCATTCTGTAGTAACACGGGTCCGAAGCATTGGGTATCCTTAACGCCCATCGCGAGCAGCTCTTCGGCAGAATATTCATTGCTATAGAATACTTTGGCGCTCCCATCCGGGAAAAATGCCATCACGTCAAGCGGAGGCAGGTATGAAACGATATTATCATACGGATCGTCAGAAAGGATTTCTCCGTTGATAATGATGATGCCCTGTTTATATTTACGATTCTTTCGAAAACCGTAGAAATCATCGTTGAATGCCAACACAAGGTTATTGCGCGATGCAATAGTGCTCGGGTATTCTGTATTATTTGTTTTCTTGTATTGATTAATCACTTCGAAACGTTGGAACGCATCTATATCCGTGAAACGGATGATCGTCTCAAACCAGACTAATGGGTTATGCCCTTGGCGATTGTAACGTGTGATTTCTATACGAAGCGAGTCTGAAAGATAAATCCACTGTCCCAATTCTGAATTTTCATAAATGAATTCATCACCATTTGAAGGTAGAAATCCTTCCTCTGTAAGATTCGGGATGATGGGTAAGGGCAACGGAACTGGCGTTGTCAACCCTCCGTAATCAGAAAAACCAGCAATCTGTAGTTCGGGTGTAACTACACCCGTAGCATCCATACCCAAGTCTTTTTGATACTGAATAACCTTGTGTTCCATTGTCTTATTATAATGATCACTCACAACAGCGTTCAGGGTATAGTAACCCAACTCCTGCAGGCGTAATTTGAAGAGACGCACATCTTCTCCGCTTGTGCCCAGCTTCAGGGTTCGGTAATCGATCCCGGTAACCGCGACCGAATCCGAGGCAACTTCATCAATAGGTTCCTTACTAGGTTCGGGCGTTGGCTTGGAACTGGGCTTTGGTGTTGGGGTAGGTAGGCCACCGTTTGTGGGATCGATATACGCTTGCAGTTCTGGCGTGGCAACATCAGTGGCTTTTTCTCCAAACGCGTTCTGGTATTTTTTGAATTTATATTCCATGATGATGTTAAATCGATCTATGTAATCAGCGGCTGTCGAAAAATAGCCGAGATCCTGCATATGTTGTTTAAATTGCAACACTTCGTCTCCCTCCGTTCCGACCCGAAGGGTTCGGTAAGGGACGCCATTTACCACGACCTGATTTGCCGTGGCTGTGAGCATTTCGATTTCCGCTTTTGCCGATGAGCATATCGTTACGCTTTCCAGCAAGAGACAAATGCAAATCAAGAGTCCCTTGCACAGTTTGAATACTTTTCTCATTTATCTCCCCCCTTTATACGTTGATTAGAAAGGCCGAGTATTCAAGTGAAAAAATATCCGCTGTCTTGATGTTCTCCATCTCTATATCCACTGAGATCCACCGCGTCGATTTTGGATCATTCATCCCATGGGCGATACATTCCAGAATTAAAGATTTCGTAAACCGTGTTATACCGTGAGTGTTTTCGCCATCCACCGCCAGTACCCGCAGAGGAAAAGTTCACCTTGCACGATGCGGGTATAGCCGATAGGATTGTCTGTTTCGTCTCTGTTGGAAAGCGATCTCCCGGGAGGATGCCGGTACTTCTGTAAATCCAAAGGCGTTGCAAGTTCGGCAAGGTGAGTACGGGACTCAGATCGGTGATATGGTTGTTCGTGATATTCAGATCCATGAGCTTTGTGCAATTGCTAAGTGCTGTAATATCAACGATACTGTCACTGAACAATTCCAAGTATTCCAGATTCACCAACTTGCCGATAGGGGTTGTATCGGAAATTCGATTTCGGCCGAGTATCAAAATTTTCAATTTTGGCAGCGATTCAAGAAAACTGATATCAGTGATCGCGTTGTGACCGACATCAAGCGCGAGTAAATCCTTACAGTATCGTAACACTGCGAAATCTTCGCTCGTATGTGACGTTGACTTCCGGTTATGAAGTGTAGAAAAGGCTGTAGCGTTTGTGCGGAGGATATGATCACCAATATGTAGTGTCCATCCAAAAGACACACTGGGATATCGCTCACTTAACATTGCCATCTGCTCTGTGGATATTTCACTGTCGAACATATCTACTTTCTTCAGGGAGGGTAGTTTATCCAGGTAAGCAATGAATGCATCAAAATCTGCTATTTGGTAGTTATTCAAGGTTATCGTCGTATCCGATGTCCCTGATAAAACAGTTTGACTCATGTTTGGATCCAAACTTGCCGCTCGGGAAGACGATGTTAATAGAAGCAAAGCAGTAAGCACTAGTGCGACCGTTATCCAACAGAAGGATACTGAGCGATCATGAACATATGATTTCATTTATCTCCTCCATCTTATTGGTTGCAAAGAACTGAACAGTAGCGATACCCAGCACCCCTACCATTCAAAACCCGATGCTCGGCACGAACAGCGTGGCATGCTTGATATGGCCCATGGGTCTACCTCCTTCAAATCGGGTGTCCGATCGGCTCCGCCTACGTCTTCTGGCCGATGGTTAGTTCACACCATGTTAATGGGAATTTTGGGAACATTGAACCAGGCCCTTGTAGGAGCTTCGGTCGTATCGGTTGACTATGCACAAACACTGAAACAGCAGAAACGCCCGTTCCCGCCTGGCTTTTGTCGGTAGTATGGCGTTATTCAAGCTGGCGAAACGTGCATAAAGGCTGCGTTTCTCCGTGTGATGCGAAACAAGTAAAAGTGTTTCGCGAGCGGTCAGCATATAACCGGTACCATAAACCTAAAGATTAAACATGAAGGTTCTACTATCACAGTAAACTTTTTCCTGCGGTTTGTCAATGACCGGAACAGGGGCACGATTATACTGCTTAGCCCTGCAAAGGTATATGTATCCCCGCAACTGCGCTCATCATGATGCAGTCATGCGGTGCTTTGACAAAAAATAAACCCGGAGCGATGTCGACCTTGCGATGATGGCAAAGGGGAAGACAATTCTATCGGGTATATGCCATGGTTGGCCTGCCCCCAAATAATGCCGTTGACATACCTACCTGCGATACAAGGCTGAAACCGCAACAAGGAATATCCGGCACGATCCGCATTTGGTTAAGAATGTTTGCACATCATAGGACCGATTATCGCCTTATCCGATTCATAGGCGGCCAGCATTTCCTTTCTCATGTAATGGATACGCTCCGCTATATCCATTGAACTGCCCCCGAAAAAGGTAGTCCAAAAGTAAAGAGAGTAATAGACTACCAAAAGAAGTAAGGGGCGGGTAAAAAATGAAGAAGAACCGGTACACGGAGGAACAGATTGCCTACGCGCTCAAACAGGCGGAACTGGGCACAGCGGTGCCCGAGATCTGCCGGAAGCTGAGGATCGCGGAGCAGACTTTCTACCGCCGGCGCAGCAAGTATGCAGGGATGCTGCCCAGCGACCTCAAACGGCTCAATTAATCAAGTATCCACAGAGTACTACGAACTTCAACATTATCATCGTTCGCAGATTTATGAGAATTCTGCCTAGAGGGTACATTGGTAACAATTGCAAAGACTGACGAAAAACTGTTGCAAATTTCATTTTTGTACGTGTATAATCTGATAGGTTTGCCGTAAATGTCCACTGTTGGGCATAGAAAGGGAGGGAAATCGTCTTGATCACTATGAAAAAACTCATCACGATCATGCTTGTCATCATTGGTCTAGCACCATCCCTCGCCATGTCAGAAGCCACCAAGCTTATCATGGGCAGCGAGCCCCAAAAGGGCGACAAGCCCATATATTCAGCACAGGAATGGGCTGCCCAGCAAGATAACTTTGCCACCCTGCGTGGATCACTCGCCCTTGGCACACGGGGAGCAGTAGTAGCTGTGACACAGTTTTTGTGTGATCTAGACTACCGCATTCCCTACGCCAATTACGCCTATCAGCAGGAGTATGATCAGGCGTACGCGGTCTACCCAAACGTTGGGCTAAACACCCAATGGGGCGAGCGTTACAAACTAAGCAACGGTAAAACACTCCCTCCACAAGGTTTATACTGCTCCGCGCTGGTGGAGTGGGTATACATCAACGCAGGGATTGCGTGCGATTCCAGAATAACGACAGATGTGCGGCCATATAAAGGTGTGGCGTTGTCAACAAAAGAAGCGTTCGCTGAAGGCCGAATCCGCCCCGGCGATACGGTACACACCAGCCAAAAACCCAGCAAATCCGGCAGACGGTATAACCACGTAGGCATTGTAATAGAGGTGGGTGAGGACTACCTTCTGGTTGCCGAAATGCGGCCAATGAAAGGGCTTGTGAAAACACGGGTGTCGGGGAGGTTCGGACGGTTCGACACGGTTGTGGTGGATTCTGAGCTTTACCGCGATAAGCAAGTCGGTTAATGGGAACCGACCAGTTGTGAAGGAGAATAGCAAGGTGACATGCCTGTGCGGGAAGCCATCGTTGATGTGTTTGATGCGATGACCAATGATAGGGTATATCGATCAGCCATGACAAAAGAAATGGCGTAGGATAAACTCTGGGACGCAATTCGACCCAGAGATAGCGGAGCTGTTTAGAGAAATGATGACATCGATAGATACGCTATTCTGAGAAGCCAACAAGTCCCTTCTATAACAAGCATATATGACAACAATTTTTCCGACAAAATGTTGACAATCCATTAGCAATATCTAGTGGTATTGACAAATAGCAAATTTAAGTTTACCATACAGGTACAACCTAAATGTGCGATCTTTAGGTCGATGATTCTTAATACAAAGTCTGACCGCTCGCAAACCATTGAGCGATGTTTTGCATCCTCAGGTGAAACGCAGCCGATTTATATGGTTTGCAGGTTTTAATAACTCAATAGTACCGACAAAAACCAAGCGGAAAGCTATTTCTGCTGTTTTTGTATCTATCGGATGACAATTGATAAGCTTCTGACGCAAGGGGGGCTTGGTTTTGTGTACAAAAAGCGTGCTGTGTCGATTGCGTACAAGACATTGGTCAAGAAGTCTATCGGAACGATTTGGGTTATCGGACGCTGTATCTGCGGCAAGCGGATGCGTTCGCTTTGAAGCTACAAACCAAGAGAAGTGGGTGGATGTATTCTTCACATGAGTCAGATCAATTCAGCCATCAAGACAGATACGTGGTCTTTATGACAAAGCCAAAGGCATAGTGGAACAGGCAGATGGAATACAACAAGGAGGGATTGTGTATGATGAAAGCAAGCGACTCGGATGATAAGGCTGTTGCGAGCAAGGAAGCCGCTGCCGTAAAGGCCGGACAGACGATGCGCGATTCAACAAAGAAGAAACAAGTCTCTGAGAAGGCAAAGGGGTCTGCAGATAAGGCGGCCCAAAAAACGTCTGCGGGCAAAGATACAGTGATCGCAAAGGCAGAACGGGTGAAAAGCGGCTCCGAAGTAAAAAAGTCAGCCTCGGAGAAGTCGAGACATCCTGTTCAGAAATCCGCTGATAATGCAGAAAAGACAAAAAGTACATTTGCCCAAAAGATGGATGTACTGAAGAGCGCCATCGCGTCCGGTCTGCATGCGATGAGGAAAGGCATTCACTGGGCAGCCAAAAACATCGCGGAAAAAACGAAGGAGTAGCTGACGAACAAATACAGCGTAAGGAAGGAGGTGGAAAATGATGCTTTGGATTATTGCTGCGGTTCTCATTGCACTGTGGCTTCTTGGGATGATCACATCCACCACAATTGGGGGTTTCATCCATGTCCTGCTTGTGATCGCGGTCATCGTCATTCTGGTCAATCTCTTCCGTGGCAAGAACAAGACCGTCTGATTTAGCAACGACAGTATCAAGAGCTTCTTTTTGCACAACGGGTATTCAGTATTAGGAGGGGCTATTATGGATCATCGGAAACCGTTCGCTCAGAATGTCAAGGAAGAAGCACAAACTGCCATGGAGCGCGCCAAGGCTAAGGCTCAGGAAGTCAAGGGAGCTATCAAGGAAACCGTTGGCAAGGTGACAGACAACCCCAAGCTGAAGGCCGAAGGAAAAGCTGACCAGGTCGTGGGCAAAGTCAAGGACACCCTCGCCCGTGCTAAGGATGCTGCGCGTGATGCAGCCGAAAAGGTTTAGCAGGAGGAATAAGGGGCACATATACGTGATCTACAACACTGATTGCTTCACGTGTCCATTGTAGGCGTGTATTTGTGATTGTCCGCAAGAAGTGAACACCTCCGCCTCAAAATGAAACGTTTTTCTGGCGGGGGTGTTGACTTATAACAGCAATATAAGTATCACACAACAAAGAGTATCTGTAAACGGGTGATGTGCATGATAGTCGAAAACGAGTTTCTCTGTAGGTAAACCCCATGGTATATGGAATATTGCCCGTGAATCTTTGCGCAGGTAAACAAATCACAAGAATATCTGAGCAAGGGCATTCTCTTCTGGAGGGAATACTTAAGGGCGCTCTAGATTTCCTTTTCTTACATCCGTCAAGGAGGTTACTGCTTGAACGTGTTTATCACCGGGTCGGCTGGCGGGTTGGGCCGCGTTATTGCGACCGAGTGCAGCCGCCGCGGCTACCATCTCTTCCTGACCGATATCAATGAGGATGGGTTATATTGTATCAAACGTGGATTGGAGCGGCAGTTCAGCACAACCGTTAATATGATGGCTTGTGATCTCACCAGTTCCGTTAGTGTAGATCAAATGCTGGCCGTGATCGACCGGCTAGGAATAGATTTCGATATGCTCCTAAACATTGCGGGTATTGAATGTGAAGGTGATTTTCTGGGGCGTGCGCGAGAAGACGTTGTCAGTATTGTATCTGTAAACGATGCTGCAACGCTGCGCATCACACACGCCATTCTACAACGCCGAAAAGTGGAAAGGCATTTCATTGTAGTTTTTGTTGCCAGCCTGGCCGCGATGTTTCCCATGCCATATAAGGCAACCTATGCTGCATCCAAACGGTTCCTGCTTGACTTTTCGCTGGCTCTTCGGCAGGAGCTAAAGAAGCAGAATGTCAATGTGCTGGCGTTTTGCCCTGGCGGCATGGTTACTACCAATGAAGCTATCGAGGGTATCGCTGTGCAGGGTATCTGGGGTGATATCACAACCAATCCGTTGGCGCAAATCGCCCGCAAAATGATTGACCGTGCATTGAGTGGAAGAAGTATGTATTTGCCTGGTTTTATGAACCATGTCCTTTGTATCTTTAGCAAGGTCATTCCTCGGTCGTGGCTGGCTTCCATGATCTATTGGCGCTGGACTGCGACACAAAACAAAGGGCATTAGCCATTCACACCAAGCAACGGGATCGATTAGCGCTATCTCTAGTAGAATAACAAACGCACTGAAAACAAGATAAACTGAACTGCCAACAGAAAATCCCAAGAAGGTTTCCCACGAGGTGGAATGGTGCGCTACAAAAACAAGTTGCATACTACTCTGGCAACTGAGTGACCGACTCCCAACACCCTGCTCAACTGATACCCTGATCGACACATGGTGAAAGCAAGCCATACACGTTGTAAAAGCTTTGACTGACGACTAAGACAAGTAGAATCGTAGTATCCTGACACCCAAACCGGCACTGTCGATCATTCGCAGGCATGTTGTCAACCCGCAAGGGAGCGTATGCCTGGAATAGAAATGGGAGAATCAGTATGAGGAAATTCTTGTCCCTTCTTCTGGCAACATGCCTTTGCACCGTATGCTTAAGCCCCCTGGCCATTGCGGATCAAACAGAGCTTCCAGCCAGTGCACTAAGCAGTCTGACCCACAATTGCCCAAACACAGAGGTCATGCTCCCTGCGGAATTCAACCCCCAAATCTATACGTACCTCCTCACCGTGGCCAGTTGGGTAAGCAGAGTAACATTCATCCCCGTCAGTGTTGATCCTAACGCGGTGATTAAGGTGAATGGCTCAAAAATTTCATCAGGTCAAACCTCCCAGGTTTTTGAGATGTCTGATGAACCGCAAATTGTAACAATTTCCGTCACAACTGCCAACTTGGAAAATAGTCTCTATGGAATCTATTTACAGCGTCGCCCAAGCGATGAACGCACCAAGGTCTCCGCCGGATATTTCAGCGATATCCACGTGGATGGCGGAGTTACCTATATGGTGATGGATTTGGTTACGGTGGAATATACCGATGGTAATGCAGTCGGTTTTACAAACGATGCGGTTGTCGATCGCTTTACCTATCCTGTATCAAACGCATGCATATTCTATTACGGGCCTCCGGAACACCCAATGCGGGCCAATGATCTGGCCGACTTCAAGGCGCATGTGACAGCGGGGACCCATGAAATGTATCAGATTGTCTATATTGAGGGTGAGATAGTAATGGTACTACCGTTTGCATACGGGCTTGTCCCAACGCCGTAAGAAATGGCCGGGAGGTTTATGGCTGTGGCTTCTGTTGGTGCATGATACCGCTTAACCATGCTTTGCAGAGTAGTCAGGAGTTCTGCCTCGTGAGTTCGTGCAAGGCAGTGTACTTCTTAGCGTGTCAGCACAGCCTGCTTGGTTGCGGCAAGGATTTAGTCAAAGCGTCGATCACCGTCATCGGCAAAATGACCTCGCCGTACTCATGGGGCTTGTATACCCCGGTCAGCTTGTCCGCATGGGGCCCAGATATGGATGCCTTGTTATACCATAGGAAGCCATCGCCATGAAGACCTAATCCTCGTTCCGCCATGTCGAACGAGGGCGGAAATCGTGCCAATCTTGCGCGCTTTTTCGTTCCCCCCCTTTCCCTAAAATCACCTCGGGGAGGGAAGAGCCGACCCTTGCCGGTCTGTGAGAGCCTCCAAACCCATATGGCATAAGGGGGGGACCCCTCTAAAAAATGCTATTTAGCACCCGAAAGAGGCCCCGTCATGGTGTACTTTTTCATGAGCTTTTGGCGTCTGTTTTCCCGGTCAAACACGATCGCCTCGGTGCTTGAAACCCAAGTGCTGCGGTAGTTTGCAGCTCCGACATGATGATGCCAATCCGTCCATTCGTCCAGTTCGTGGGCGATCGCCAAAGCACGCAGATTTTCGTCAAAAAACAGCGTTTTTGGGCTGTTTTGTGGGTGTTTTGGGCCGAGGGTAGACTGGTACCGCATACCCTCGCCGCGTCGCTCAGGGACCGCCCCTGCAGGTCACAGAGGCGTACCAGGTCGCGCTGCTTCTCCGGCAGCCGATCAACCGCCTCGTTCACCGCCTGCGCCACTTCCTGCCGGTCTGCGCCCGCCTCGATGTCCACATCGGCAGCGACCGCATCGCCTAACGTCGGCTCCTCGCCGTCCATGACCGGCGCGTCCAACGACAGTTCCATCACTCTGATCTGCTGCAGGTACAGGTCGGTACCGATGTCGATCACATGTGGCAGGCTCTGCAACTCATCGTCCGAGCTGCTAACGATGCATACCGGCAGATGGCGGCATGCGCGACGCATACGCTGATCCACTTATGCCGCCCCCTTTCCACATCCCAGCACGCGCGCCATCCAGCGCGCCACAATTTCCGCAGCTTCCTCGGCCGGCACACGCTGCGCGTCCGCCCAGCTCATACCGTAGCATTCCATCGCAAAAGCCTCACGCTCGCGCTGAAATGCAATGGGATCGCGCTTTCTGGCATCCGACACCGCTGTTATCAGCGTCCGCCCGATCTGCCGGTTAGTCGCATCCGGCATGGTCGCGTTCTGCATGTGGTTCACCTCCGGTTTTCTGAATTGCATTTGGTGCCGGGCGGGGGAATCGAACCCCCGAAATCCATTCCCGGCATGTTGCCCGCAGGTGTTGCTCCTGCGAGCGTGCCCCATGAGGGTACCTTCTGACCGTGCGTTGTTCAGCAGGTTCCCGCGCGACGGGAGGGGACGCGCTGCGCTTATAGCGCGGGGCTGGTACGGGCGGCGGGATTCGAACCCGCAACCAACGGACGGAGTGGTTACCGTCCGGCGCGCTGCCGTTGCGCCACGCCCGCATGGAGCGATGCCAGCACCATACCGGCGATGGCACCGCGAGGGGACACAGGCGGCCTTACGCACCGAGCATCGGTAGCACTTTCTCGGCGACCAGCTCATGTATTCGGCTGCCTCGGGAATGGCCATCAGGCCGGATGCTGTCATGGATTTACCGCCCTTCCGGTGTGGCGCTATCGGTGCTTTCCAGCCGCTGCAGGGTATCGCACAGCGCGGCAATTGCGTCCTTGATTTCCTTGGTGTAGGCGGTTTTCAGTTGGATATCGTCAATGGTGCCGTCCAGCGCGTCACGCTCCACGCGGTCGTGCATGCGCATGACGTCCTCCATTTCAAAACGGCTACGGGCGATGGACACCGGCAGCGACTGATCCACCGCTTCGAAATACCGCTTGCGGTAGCTTTCGTAGTTGTTCAGCATCCAGCGGTGCCAGAGCATCACATCGCCGACTGCGCTAGCGAAGCGGTCCACATCGTCCGGCTCCGGCTGAACCTCGCCGTTTTCCCACCGGGCAATGGTGCTCTCCGATACGCCCAGCATGGTTGCCAGCTTCCAGCGCGGTATTTTCTTGCGCGATCTGGCGTTTTCAAGGTCGATATTGGTGCATTCCGGCAAGTTGCGTCGCCTCCCGTTGTGTTATGCTGATGACATGAAAGGGGCGTTGTGTATGGATACCATCGTGCTGCGGGTATCGGAGTTGAAAAAGCTGGCGGCGGAGCTGGTCAAGGATGGGATGCAGTATGTGCAGGTCGCGCTGATGGAGGGCGATGTGGGGGAAGGGCTGCCGCCCTCCGCCGCGTTTTCCGCAATGCGGGCGGATAGGCCGTTTGAGTTGGTCGATTACGATGAGCTGGACGGCGTGCCGGAGACGGAGGCGAGCTTCGACCTGATGTAGATTAGCTTGCATCGCGATTACCCAGCAAGTCATCGACAGTGCAACCTAGCACGAATGCGATTTTTGAAGCAGTATCAAGTGTTGGATTTCGCTCCCCAGATTCGTAGCTCACATATGTACGCAGTTTCACACCTATTGTGTGAGCAACGTATTTTCTTGTGAACCCTTTGTTCTCACGTATGCTTCTTAGAATACAATGGTTCATCTAGCGCACCTCCATAAATCACACACCGAGTGTGATTAATATAGCACACAGAGGGTGTGATGTCAACGACAAATAACCATACTCATTGTGATATTTAATTTACACAATATGTGTGATACCTTATGTATTGAGGTGATACCGATGCTAGGTGAAAAAATTGCTGAGTACCGCACGAACGCAAATATGACGCAGCAATCTCTTGCCGATGCTCTTGGGGTATCGAAGAATACAATTTTTAGTTGGGAAAAGGGTATTCGTAAACCTGATATAGATATGCTTCAAAAAATCGCGTCATATTTCGCGACTACTGTAGATAACTTGTTAGGCAATATTGAACCTCCTATCCCAAATGACGATGAGATTAAGTTCGCCCTCTTCGGCGTTGATCCGGCGAATATTACCGACGCACAGTTTGAGGAAGTCAAGCGCTTCGCGCAGTTTGTAAGAGAACAGAAAATGAAACAAAGCGGCAAGTAGGCCGCTCACCTTTCATCGGAGATTTGATTGATGTCGACAGAAGAACTCCTATCCTTCGCGGAAAATCACGGTCGCAAGATTTACTACATGAACCTACAGTAGGTCAAAGCAGTGACCCTCGATTACGATGGTTCATTCATTGCGTTATCTAAAGCGCTACATGGGGTAGAGGAAAAGGAAATCGCCGCCCATGAGCTGGGCCACTGCGAGTACTGCGGCACCTACAACCGTTACTCGCCATTTGATATCAGCGCGAAAGCGGAGCGCCGGGCGGACAAGTGGGCATACCACAAGCTGGTACCACCTGGGGAACTGCGGGAAGCATTCAAGATGGGCGTTGTGGAGGCTTGGGAGCTGGCGGAGCGATTTGAGGTTTCGGATGAGTTTATGGTGAGGGCGCTGGAGTATTACAGAGGTGTGGGGGTTTTGTAAAGGATAGCACCGTTCATATGTGCTAAACCGTTGAGCGTTTACTTCTATCGCCTGATCTTGTTTGTTATGAAAGGTTGAGGATTATCTTATGAAAATTTCAAAGGTACACATTACCAATTATCATTCATTGAAAGATATTGAGGTTTTCTTCGATAATTACTCGATCTTTATCGGTCCAAATGGTACAGGGAAGTCATCAGTTCTTAGAGCACTAGACTGGTTTTTCAACGGTGGTTCATTGACCGCCTCTGATATACATGACTTTCAGAATGATGACGGCACTCCGAAATACACGGCTGAAGAAATGCAAGCAAACCCAAGTCTTGACACGGTTCGTGTGACTGTCATGTTTTCTGCGCTGACAAATCGTGACCAAACATTGTTACAATCATATGGTCGAGGACAGACAGCGGTTTTCAGTAAGATTTGGCGTTTAGGTCAAAAAGAAAAATACGTTGGGCAAGCTCTACAAGGGCCGGGGTTTGCAGACATTCGTGCATTTTCAAGACTTACTGATAGTCGTCCAGCTTATCGAAGCCTTCGAACAAACTATCCAGAACTTCCAGATTTAGGAGCATTACCTCAAAAGGATGAGATATTGTCAGCATTACAAGCCTGGGAGGATGATCCAGTAAATAGGGATCGTTTGGTTCAGATCGATGAAGAAGAAGCGACACACATGTTTGGTTTTAATGGGCCAAACATTATCAAAGAGTGCGTCTCGTTTGTATTGGTTCCGGCTTCTTGCGATATGACCTCTGATATTTCCATTAATAGAAAAGGTTCAACATTGAATAGCCTTATTGGTAGCTTAATGAATAGTGCGAGCGATTTAGCTAAGCAATCATGGATACAACAGAATAAAGAAGTCATAGATCAATTAACGGAAACGATGAGAGATTCCATAGCTCGATCTACAACATTGCAATCCGAACGAGTGAATGAGAAGCTCACTCGACTTATACCATCGGCTTCGATTGAGTTTTTCCCTCATATACCGGATTGGATTCCAAGCCCAAATCCAGACATTAGCACTGTTGTAACAATTGATGGCAGTCAACGCAGTATCGGTAAGCAAGGTGATGGCATACAACGTGCAGTTATGATTGCTATGTTTGAATCACTAATACCTGATCGAACTTATTATGAAAAGACAATGATACCGGAAGCGGGACAAAGCGAAGAAGAAACCGCTATCAGGTTAAGCGAAGTACTTGATAGGCTCCCAGCGATAGTAATCTGCATTGAGGAACCAGAAATATATCAACATCCGGTTCGTGCACGCTCATTTGGAAGAACACTGCTAGAAATGTCATTACAACCAAACGTACAAATAGTTATTGCCACGCACAGTCCATACTTTGTTCTTCCGAGCCAGTTCTCATCTATAAGGCGTTTCTCACTAGAAAATGGCATCTCGAAAACCAAATATGCAACTATTCCAGATATAGCAAGAATAAGCTCTACATCAGAGGAAGATGTTTTGAAAACTGTTGAAAGATATTTACCGACATCTTTCTCAGAGGGTTTCTTCTCAGACAATGTTGTACTTGTTGAGGGAAGCACAGATAAAGCTATCTTAGAAGCACTAGCAGAGAAACTGGGCACCCCCTTCGATTGCAGGGGGATATCAGTACTTGATATGTCTGGTAAGAACAATCTACACATACCTCATATAGTTTTAGAAGCTTTGGATACACCTACATACTTGATTATCGATGGTGATTCAGCTGGTGCTGCAAGGAAACATCCTCAAGATTTACAAAAACAAAGAGATTGCGAAAATTCAAAACGGGCGAGCACAGAGAAGGTTCTTCAATGGCTTCCAACAGCAACGATTGTTACAGAAGGTAACACTCCATATGCCTACAGGAATCCAACAGTTGTCACCGATAAGTATTCAATCTGGATTGATGACATTGAAGGAGAGCTTTCTCTATGGCCGAGTTTTTGTCAAGCACTAACTTCAAATGGTGGTATCTTAAGAGATGAGAAGAACGTGAGAAAATACAGACAAGCAGTACTTGAGGCCAGTTCGAGCGATGTACCGCCCACGTTGATTAATTGTGTGCAAGCGATACTTAACATGTAGTCAAAATTCATATTGATACTGATTAGTTAGAAACAACGGTCGAGTATACTGAAGTTCGCAATTTCATAAAGTAATGGCAAAGCCATTGGTACTCCGCTAGAATGAATGGTGTCGAGACATTCAAAGAGGAGGAGAAAACCAATGGCCAAGAAAAACGATACCACAAATCTCACGGAATTGCTACTGCGTTGTATGGGAGAAGCGGATCCGATGCTCAGTATGCTGGAATGGCTCTGTGCTCGACTGATGGAGGCGGAGGTTTCCAGCAAGTTGGGGGCAGAAAAGAACGAGCACTGCGACGATCGAACCAGCAGCAGGAGCGGATATCGGCCACGAAGGTACGATACCCGGATGGGCACCATGTACCTACTGATCCCCAAAGTCAGAAACGGCGGCTACATCCCTTTCTTCGTAACCGAGCGCAAGCGCAGCGAGGCAGCTTTGATTCAAGTGGTACAGGAAGCTTTCGTGCAAGGGGTATCAACTCGCAAGATGGACAAGTTCGCAAAGAGCCTGGGCATTGAAAACCTATCCCGCAGTCAGGTAAGCGACATGACCAAAGGGCTTAACGAGCAGGTACAGTCGTTCAGGGAACGTCCATTGGCGGGAGAGCCGTATCCCGTGCTCTGGGTCGATGCCCTGTATGAGAAGGTGCGTTATGGCGGTCGTGTTGTCAGCATGGCCATCCAGATCGTTTGCGGTGTAAACGCGCAGGGGCATCGTGAAGTACTAGCGGTCGAGCCCATGCTGGAAGAATCCAAGCACACCTATCAGCACCTGTTTGATGGCCTGAAGGCGCGTGGTCTGCAGACGCCTTCGCTGGTCGTTTCGGATGCGCATAAGGGGCTGATTGCCGCCATTCGGACGAGCTTTGTCGGCGCATCGTGGCAACGGTGCAAGGTACATTTCATGCGAAATACCCTCGCGCATATCCCTCACCGCGACAAGGCAGAATTCGCTGGGCAGCTCAAGGAGATTTGGCTTGCCCCCTCCGCGGAGGGGGCAAGGGCGCGCGCTGCGGCGCTGGGTGAGAAGTATGCAGACAAATATCCCAAAGCCATTGAAACGCTGGAGGACGGGCTGGAGGATTCCCTTTCCTTCTACGCCTTCCCTAAGCTGGATGCCCGCAAGATCGCCTCGACCAACATGTTGGAGCGGCTCAACGAGGAGATACGGCGGCGAACAAGGGTTGTCGGAATCTTCCCGAATCCAGACTCATACCTGCGTCTGGTCACCACGTTTCTCATGGAATATGCGGAAGACTGGTCGGTTTCTAGAGCCTATCTCAGCGAAGAGTCCATTCGTACCCTATTACCCCAAGCGGCTTGATTCATATGCGGAGTACTTCGAAATTGCGAACATCGCTTGACACTATCGAAACAACAGAGTGACATAAATTGTTGGGGGTTATCAATTGCCGCGTGCATCCTTAAGACAACGAAATGATTGTCGCTACACCGCCAAGTACAAAGGCATTCAGTTCATGGGCAAAACGCAGGCAGATGCCTACGCGAAACGTGATGCCTACAAAAAACATGTGGAGGTCAACTGTGAAAGCTGTTATTTATGCCCGCTACAGCAGTGAGTGTTATCGCCGGAGTATAATTGACCGAGAACGCCGGTAGGAATTGACCCACTCAAGGAAGGTCGCTACCATGATCTGGAAGAAGATCGTGGAGGCGGGCACTATGCTAAGGAGTGGGATGATTCTCATGATACGAAAAGAAGCGCGAAACGGGAAGAGCGCCTATACCATCGGGAAACAGCTCGGAATCTCCAAGAATACAGCCCGCAAGTATATTGAGCGTGGCGAGAATAAACCACCACCGAACGATCGGTTTTCAAAGCTGGATGCTTATAAACCTCTCCTTCACAGCCTCATGAGTCAGGGGATTTTCAACTGCGTGGTACTGCTGGAACGGTTGCAAGGAGTAGGTTACGAGGGCGGGATTACGATTCTCAAAGAATACGTGCATCCCTTTCGTCCGGCCAGGGCATTGCCCGCCGTGCGCAGATATGAAACACCACCCGGCAAACAGGCGCAAATGGACTGGGGCATCTGCCATTACCAGGATGCGCAGGGCGGTCTGCACAAAGTGCCTGCGTTCGTCATCATTCTGGGGAACTCCCGCATGAAATACGTTGAGTTCACCAGCCGCTGCGATCTGAACAGTCTGCATCGGTGCATGGTCAACGCATTTGCGTATTACGGCGGGATGCCTCAGGAGATATTGACCGACAATATGAAGACGGTCGTAACAGGCAGGGAAGCAGGGCAGCCCATTTGGAACACGCGTTTTGCAGATTTCGCCGTTGACATGGGTTTTACGCCGAAAGTGTGTCGCGTGCGATCTCCACAAACCAAAGGGAAAGTAGAGCGCCTTGTTCGGTATGTGAAAGAGAACTTCCTTCCCGGGCGGCGGTTTGAGGATCTGGACGATCTCAATCGTCAGGCAGTAGCCTGGTGCCGTGATGCCAACGGTAAAGTACATCACACGACCGGAAAGATCCCACTGCAAGCATTGGCCAGCGAAAAGCTATTGGAGTTACCGTCACAGGCAAAACTGGATCAATATCGCTGGGAGGATCGTATTGTAACCCACGACGGGATGGTCAGCTTTGACGGTATTCGATATGGTGTCCCTTGGCAATACAGCGGGAAGGAGGTACGGGTTCGGCTCTACGAAGGCTCGCTGGAGATCTGTTATGGCGGCGTATTGCTGGCCAGACACAAGGCGCAATATCGTTCCGGCAATGTCATCATGCTTCATGGTCAGTACCATGGTCTCACGGAAAGGAACGGTATCCCGGTTCCGCTTCCCTGTGCAAAGCAACAGGCCGGCACGGTCGAAATTCGTGAGCTGAGCATCTATGACCGGCTGCTGGGAGGTGCCTCCAATGGTTGAACTGGAGCATGCCCGGGCGCTGCTTGCTTCACTGGGCCTGGAAACGGCAGCGGTGTTGCTGGATGCACAAATGGAGCGCTCGCAGCGGGAGCAGCATACCTATTCGCAATTTCTCAATGACCTGCTGACCACCGAGCAGCAGGAGCGTGATCGCAAGAGCGAGGAGATGAGGCTGAGACTGGCTCACCTTCCGCACCGGAAAGGGCTGGACGAGTTCGATTTCAGCTTTCAGCCAAGCATTGATAAACGGCAGATCGATGAACTGGGTACCCTTAGTTTTGCGGCTCGCTGCGAAAATCTGATCTTTCTCGGCCCGCCGAGTGTTGGCAAGACTCACCTTGCTGTTGGACTTGCCATGAAGGCACTAAAATCGGGGCTAACGGTTTACTATACCAGCCTGGCACGTCTCATTGAGGATCTGAAACGATCCATGGAACAAGGACGGCTGGACAAGCGATGGCGGGTATACCTGCACCCAGCAATCCTCATCATTGACGAGGTCGGTTATTTGCAACTTAACCGACAGGAGGCCGAATGGTTCTTTCGTCTCGTCTCTGAGCGATATGAGCATGGCAGCATCATTCTCACCAGCAACAAGTACTTCAGCGATTGGGGTGAACTGCTCAGTGATACGATTGTCGCAACGGCTCTGTTGGATCGGCTGCTCCATCATGCTCACGTGATTAATATCCGGGGGCAGACATATCGGCTGAAAGATCGCCTGAAAACAGGGATTCAAACGGTTCCGCCAGCGGATATTCCGGCGGCAGGGTAACCGGCGTTATGGGTCATTTTTCACCGGCGTTTTCGGTGATTTTATCCCGGCGTTGACAGTGAGAAGCAGCAGGAAATTTCTATTGAAGGACAGCTTCGCGTATGCCGTGAATACTGTGACCGCAACGGCTGGGATGTCGTTGATATATACGCCGATTGTGCGCTTTCCGCCTCAAAGGACACGCTGCAGCGCTCCGCATTTCAGCAGATGATCCGTGATAGCGTAAAGCATACGTTTGATTTAGTTGTGGTGTATAAACTGTCCCGCTTCGCCCGCAACAGGTATGACAGTGCCGTCTATAAGCGGAAGCTCCGCACCAACGGTGTGCGCGTCGCCTCCGCCACCGAGGCCATCGGCGATGATCCCCAGGGTGCGCTGCTTGAGGGCATCATGGAGAGCCTCGACGAATACTACAGCAAGAGCCTCGCGCAGGATGTGCGGCGCGGCATGCATGAGAACGCCGCCAAGGAGCTGTCTACAGGCGGCACCATACCGCTCGGGTACCGCTCGGTCAATAAGCAGCTGGTGCCCGATCCGCTTTATGCTCCGGTTGTCTCCGAAATCTTCACCCGATATGCCGATGGCTGGAGCTACCAGCAGTTGGCCGATGACCTGAACGGGCGCGGCATCCACTCGGCCATTGGAAAGCCATTCGGCAAGAATTCTTTTAACGCGATCCTGCGCAACCGCAAGTATATTGGCGAGATTAACTATAACGGCGAGGTTTCCATGACGGACGCTATCCCTGCTTTGGTTGATCGAGAAACATTCGATGCGGTGGAACGCCGCCGAGCGCTGCAGCGGCAAGCACCCGCGCGCGCAAAAGCGCCGGAGCCATACCTTCTCACCCCAAAGATATTCTGTGCGGAATGCGGCGCGCACATGGCGGGGGAGAGCGGCAAATCTTCAAGTGGCGGCAAGTACCAATATTATGCCTGCGGTCACCGCAAGCGCGGCAGCGAATGCAAAATGAAGAACACCCGAAAACAGCTCATCGAGGATCACGTTGTCGCAGTCGCGCGCGGGCTGCTCACACCTGATCTGATTCCCGTCATCGTCTCCTCCGCCATGGAGGCATATAAGCGTGCGCAGGATGATAACGGCGCGTTGATCGCGGCTCGTGGCAGGCTCAAAGAAATCGATTCCGGCATCGCTGGCATTCTCAAGGCAATCGAATCCGGCGTCACCAGCCCGACGTTTGTCGCACGGGTGAACGCGCTTGAAGCCCAGCGTGAGCAAGTGCTTTGTGAGGTCGCGGAACTGGAGCGTAGCATGCCTGACATTGTGCCGGATGACCTCACCCGTTTTCTGGTTGGGTTTGCTCGGCAGTCTGGCACGGAGGGGTTTGCTGTCAATCTCATCGACATCATAGTCAATTCCGTTTTTGTAGCACCTGGCGATGGCGGCGTAGGCCACCGCGTGACGGTCGTGTTCAACCTCACCGACCCGCACGGAAAGCAGCTCACACGTTCGGATTTGCTCACGGATGGGTCACCACGTAAAACCCCTTGAATCAAAGGATTCAAGGGGTTTTGCATACTCATCTATTGTCTTGTTTTGCCACATTTTAACCCGTTATAAATGGACTCTGGTCTGCAAAACGGTATGCAGAAAACCGTGATGCTGTATCTGGACAGCATGTGCTCGGCATGGCTGCAGTGCGTGTTTTTCGTGCTTCACGACAAGGGTCATGGTTACCACGTTGAAATGCGCAAAGAAAGCAGGTGATCAGATTCACGGGCGCTTTCAAACCTAGAAAGCTATTTCGCGATTCCTCTTCTGGTTCACCTCATTGGGTTGTATAATCATTGCAACGCTATTGTTGATACAATCAGGGGGTGGGTGCAATCTGAAACGGGGAATCGTGTATTGGTTAATGCAGTTACCAGCTCCCCTCAAAGTCATGCCGTCGCAAGCGGCGGTGGCTTCTTGGCGGCTCACGCAGGGCTATGGTTTGGTGAATCTGGAGATATCATCTGGTGGCTACCGCTTGGCGCTTGGGACCTGCGATGTGCGCACAATTCTTGACCTGACCAAACGCATCATCTGGCTGCCTGTTTCTCACTGAGTAATATATTGTACTGTATAGTATTATAGACCCACCTTTTTCGTTGACAGGTCGCTATTGTCCAATTACAGCTATTCCCGTATCCGCCCATACGGCGCCATTGGCAACCACGCAATAACACGATCCGCCCGCATAAAACTCATTGCGAGTCGCATACTGTAAGTTGAAGCGCTACACCCCTACGCTGGCTACAGGCGGCCTGACCCCCGATGCAAGTGAAACCATATCAGGGTTATGAATATACTGGCGCGTTGCCATGAGAGAAACAGCATTTAAGAAATTGCCTCTCTGTCGCCGGACAGGGTCTTCCTGTCCTCCAGCATGTCGCTTAGGTGTTTCCATATCTCGCCAAACCCGGGGGTTGCAGGTGTCGCTGGCTTTGGAAGTAGGTTTTCCATGTCTTCCTTGATCGTACCTTCAACACCCATCATAATAATACGGTTGCCAAGCATAACCGCTTCCTGAATATTGTGCGTGATAAAAATCACGGTGATGTCGAACTGCTCTTTGATTTTGAGCAATTCCATCTGCAACGTTTTACGGGTTATCGCATCCAGGCTGGCAAAGGGCTCATCCATGAGGATGATTTTCGGGCTGATTGCCAACGCTTTAGCGATGGCGGTTCGCTGTTTCATGCCTCCGCTGAGCTGAAAGGGATAGTAATTCTTGTACGCCAGAAGGCCAACGCGCTCCAGAATATCGTCCGTAATAATTCTCAGCTTTTCTTTCCCTCTCGTGCCCGTTACCTTAAGGGGATATTGGATGTTTTTTTCGACGGTAAGCCATGGGAAAAGCTGGTTAAAATCCTGAAAAACCATAATTCGGTCTGGTGTCGGGCCGCTGACGACCACACCGTTTACTTCAACGATCCCTTCATAGCGTTCAAACCCTGCGATACAGCGTATCAGCGTCGTTTTGCCGCAACCGGACGGCCCCAGGATACACACAAAATCACCAGCGTACACGGCCAGGTCGATCCCTTTAAGTATCTCATTGGTATCTTTTGGCGTGGAGAATGTTTTCCGCAGGTTCTCAACCCGCACGACCAGCTTTTTAGGCGTTGCTGCCGAGCCATCGCAACCATTGCCTGCGCCGTTTTCCGGATCCTGCCGAGGCGTCACCGATACATACCCCACTTTTTAATCGTTTTGTTCTCAATCACCCTGAATACCCCATACTCGACGACTACGCCAATGATGATGATAACAATGAGCGCGACATACAAACCTGCGCTGTCCATGAAACTCCGTCGATATTGAATATAGAAACCGATACCGGCTCCGGCGCTGGTAGCGCCAAAAACCATTTCAGCGCTCATTAAGCCACGCCACGCCCGTGCCCAACCCACTTTGATGCCGGAGAGTATTCTGGGAAATGAGGCGGGTAAGTAAACCCCATACACGAGGGCGGGGCCTTTTAGGCCGATGTTCGCGCCCGCTTCCAGATAAATACCCGGTATGGAATTGAAACCGTCGATGATACTCCTAGACATCGGCCAAACCACCGAATGAACCACGATAAAAATGATCGTTGCCTCGCCGGTGCCAAACCACAGGATCGCAAGTGGGAACAGCGCCACACCCGGGATGAGGTCAAACATGGAAACCAGCATGTTATAAATCCGGTAAACGGATTTACTGATGATTGACAGGCCGGACAGCAGCAGCGCGATACCGATGCCCAGCAGCAGCCCGCGTGTCAGCAGCGACAGGGAGTACAGGATTGCGTCAAAGAATTTGTTCACTGTGAAACTGGTGATAAAGGACTGTCGGATTTCCCCCAAGGAAGGGAACAGAAGCGGCGACCATACCTTCGCTTCATACAGCGTTTGCCAAAGCAGTACCCCGCCAAGCAGGAACAGCACCTGAGGCAGCACATGCCTGACAGACGCAACCATTTTCTTAAGCATTGCGCCGCTCCTCTCCCGATTGTGTCTATTCGCCTTCCACGTTGTCGTAGGCTATCTTGCTAACGCTGTCCGGTTTTTCTGCAATGAAGCCATATTCGGCCATGAACGCTGCCATCGACATTGCGCCTTGCAGCTTCGGTGAAAAGCTGCAGCCGGGGTCGTTCAGCCATGACAGCATAACCTCTTTGGAGACATCGTTATAGGTTGCCAAGAATCCGGCCGCTTCATCGGCGTTTTGTTCGATAAACGCTTCCGCTTCCGCCAGCGCTTCCACCAACGCACGGTAGAGTTTCGGATTTCCATCGTAAAGCGCGTTGGACGCCATCCCGACGATGAACGAATTGCCATTGGGCCAGACCGCTTCCAGGTTGGAAACCTTGTGCAGGTTATCTATATCCGCTTCATAAAAAACATAGGGGGATGTCGTCAGCTGACAGTCAACCGCGCCAGAAATGAGCGCAGTCATGCCATCGGGGTGGGACATGGCAATGATGTTGTTGTCCAGCGCATGTGCATCGCCAAGATCGTGAAGCGCCAGCATGGATAGGAATATGTGCTGTATGCTGCCAATGCCGACCAGTGCAATTTTCTTGTCGCTGGTAATATCCGAAAGCGTTTGGATATCGGTGGAATTGGTCATCAACCCATGTGGCTGGCTGGAAATGTTTGAGAATATTTTGTAGGGGATGCCGCGCATTACCCCAACGATCGCGGGCGCTACGCCCATAGCGCCCACATCGATTTGGCCGACAACGATACCCTCGTTGATAGCCACACCGGAGTTAAGCACCTGCCAGTTCACTTCCACGGCCCCGTCGTAATGCTTCTGGATCATCCCATATTCTTTCATTACGATGAGCGGAGCGTAGGCAAGGCCATATTGATACGCAACATTCAGCACGGCGGGTGCCTGCGCGGCAACGCCGGCGGATACAGGCAGTAAACACAGCATGACCAGAACCACCAATATGGAAATCACTCTTCTTACGGCGTTGCCTTTGTCAAGTGCCATGACGCTCACCTCATTCAGTTTATTGTCTGCTTAACTTCCAACCAATATTTTACCATCGCAGCATCGTTCCGTCCATCGGAAATATACAGCGAACGCGTCTGTGGATACCAATCTAAATGATTGATGCGCAAGGGCTTGCGCGAGTTCTGGCGCGTAGGCGCGGCGTGGATGCGAGGGCGCTATGAGGCGTCGTTGCGTTATTTGAATAAGCCAAGGCGCATAACAACCGCAAGCCAGATGCATTCATGCTGCAAATCAGTTAAGCATGTGCTACTTCATCCCCTTACGGAGGATTTTTCCGTTGAAGGTTCGCGGCACGCTGTCAATTTTCTCAATCACGCGCGGCACCATATAATCGTTCAGGTTCGCCGACAAAAAGTTACGGTATGCGATGGGGTCAAGCACGGTATCGCTTACGTACCCTAGCGCAACGATCGTCATGGTTTCGCTGATTTGTCTGCCAAAGCATATCGAATCACTGACCCCGGCAAACCCGATGGCAACCTTCTCCACATCGGCAGGCTGGATTTTCATCCCGCCCGAAAGGATGACATCATCGTTACGCCCAAGCATATAAACCCATCCCAGCCCATCCATGTACCCTACATCGTTGCTGCGAATGAAACCGTCGACCAATACCTGGTGCGTCAGGTCCGGGTCACCGTAGTAACCCTTCATGCACATACTGCCTCCCCAACAAAGGAACCCCGTTCTTTCGCTGTTGGTTTCGATCGGCTTATGATGGTCGTCCACGATGCGCAGCAGAGAATTTACAGTCGGGCGACCAATGCAGTTGGGCATATCTTTGTGCCTGTTGAAATCAAGGATGCATGCGCAACCGGCTTCTGTTGAGCCATACAGGTTGTACAGGCGGCAGGATGGCAGGATGGCCATCAGCGTTTGTTTTTCCTGCTCCGGCAAAGGCGCGGAGCCCATTTGAACAAAGTCAAGCTGCGCGTCATACTTGGCCAACTCCGCTTTGGACAGCTTCAGTAAAACGGATAGCATCGATGGCGCAAGCGCCATCGATGTTGCGTGGTAGGTTTGCATCGTCGCGTAAAAGTCTTTCAAATTCATGACGCCGTCGGTCAGTGCCACCGCGCTGCCGTTGATCATGGATGCGAAATACCTGCGAAGGGCAAAGGAATGATTCAGTGGCATGGGCAGCATTTCGACGTTGTCCGGTTGCATTTGCACGCCGTACTTCACGTTTTCGGCAACCGCCACATCCGCGCCGTGCGTAAGCTCGATGCCCTTGGAGGTTCCCGTTGTTCCAGTCGTGAAGAGAATCAGCGAAGTGCTGTCCGTTTTGGGCAGCGGGTAAGTAAAAGTACCCGCACCGTCTCCGGTTTCGCTCGTCAGGGCTTGTATGCCGCTGTACGCCGCGCCCCCATACAGGTATGCCGTACCCAGCGCATTGGCGATTTCCCGTATCCGTTTCTCCACACACCCCCGTTCAAGCGGCACGGCAATGGCGCCCGCCAATTGAACGGCATGTAATGCCGCAAGGTAATCGATTGTTTGGGTGCTGATCAACATGGCTTTTCCGTCGCGCGCCAGCCCTTGCGCCTGGAAGTTTTCCGCCGCGCGGCAGATCTTCTGCCAGTATTGCCCATAGGTTACCTGGGTTGTGCCATCCACAAGGCATAGCCGCGCAGGGCTATGCTCGGCGTTTGTACGTATGGCATCGATGATCGAAGCGTATTGCATGTTTATCATACCTGCCTTGATACATCTGCGGCTTTCGCCGTTTCCTTCCTCCGGCATTGCTATGGCTTCAGCCGCTCAATCATCGCCACCATCGCCTCTGCCGAGTTCAGGTTATCCGAGGTGATCTGATCAAAATTGATGTCAATATCAAACGCGATGGACAGTTCACTGATGATATTGATAATCATCAGCGAGTCAATCAGTTTGTCGTCGACCAGTTTTGTTTCATGGGCAAAGTCAATCGTCGGTATCAGGTTCGTCAGGATCGCCAGTACTTTTTCCTTCATGATGAACTTCCTTTCCCGGTTCGCCCCATTGGGCAGCTGGCATGAACGTATTACTGAAACGCGCCGTTTCACGCGGGGCTACCCAGTTGTTACGGTGCGTCAGGCGCAACCCTAATACCGTTGGTAAATAAACGGGCTGAACCCGTTTTGCAGAATATAGGCAACCGACAGCGAGAAAATCGCGACCATCACGGCGACGCCCACGATACCCACGCAGATGCGGAGCACCTTACGGTTCTCCCCGATAAGCACTTTGGCTGGCTTCTCAAAGATGGGAAATACCAGCAAACTGCCCGCAATCAGCACAACCGCATAATCCCTGAGGTACATCAACGTGTTTGCATCCCACAACGCGTTGCCTGTCAGCCCCAACATAGCGCCATAGTAACTGCCCGCCTGCGCGAGCGTGGCCGTGTAAACCAAGGGCTTGGTGATAAACGCGATCAAAATCATGTAGCCCCATCCAATCGCGGCGCTGAATCGGCTTTTCGAGCCAGGTTTACGATTCGCCTCCCAGAAGATGAACACAAAATTGATCATGCCCCACAGTACGAAGTTCCATGTTCCGCCATGCCATATACCCGTACACATCCAAATGATAAACAGCGAAAACCCGCTTGACACCAGTTGCCCGGTGTGGCGGCTGCAGGCGGCGGGCAGTCGCCTCCTGATTTTGATCGCGGGCCCCAGCGCCAACGGATAGTACAGGTAATCGCGGAACCACTGCCCCAGTGTGATATGCCACCGTTGCCAATACTCGCTTACAGAAGTTGCAATATAGGGGTAATTGAAGTTGCGCTGCATCGAAAACCCGAACATGCGGCCAATGCCGATAGCCATATCCGAATAACCGGAAAAATCGTAATACATTTGCAGAAAGTAGCCGTATGCCCCAAGCCATGCGAATAAAACAGACAACTGGGCATCAGGCCGCGAAAATGCAACGGATACGATCACGGCCAGGTTGCCTGATAGGAGTATCTTTTTTCCAAGCCCGATGATAAACAGACAAAAACCGTCCGCCACATCCGCCAAACTGGTTTTGCGCGCCAAAAGCTGCGATGCAAACTCGCTGTACTTCATAATAGGTCCCTGTACGACCTTGACAAACAGCAGGATGTACAGCGCAGTGTTGATGATATTGCTTTGCGCAGGCACCTTTTTGCGGTAAATATCGATCAGGTAGGAAATGGCGTGGAGCGTGTAAAATGATATGCCCAGCGGTAAAAACAGCACCGTGTTGAGAAAACCGCTTTGTTCTACGCCCACTGTGCTTTGCAAAAAGGGGGATGCGTATTTCAGTAAGAAAAGCGGGAGCAGGTTAAGCACAATACAAACCCCCGTGATGGACTTGCGGATATGCGCATCGCTTGCCCTGGCAAGCCACAGCCCCGCAGCCCAGTTCAGGAAAACCGTAATGAGAATGACGATGATGCCCCTGATATCTGCCCACGCATAAAACAGTATGCTAAAGACCAACAGCCATACATTGCGAAGCTTCATCCGCTTTGCTGGAATTAGGAAATAGATGGCGATGACTGCCGGAAACGCAAAAAACAGAAATGTTATGGAGGTGAAATTCATAGCCCATCCTCCTGTAACAGGATATCAAGGAAAAAACCCGCATTGTCCGCTTTGATCAGGCTATTGGAGCCGAACGTCATGATGATATAGTCGGGCTTCATCTCGTCGATATAGGACAAAATGTCGGTTTCAAACCTTCCCTCTCGGGCGTCTATCCCTCGCGTTTCTTCGAACATCGGGCTTAAAAAGGCCGCGTATGGGCGCGACAGCGAAGTGCCGATCACCAGCAGTTTTTTCCCGTGCGGCAACAGGTGGTTTACGATCCTCTTTTCGGTATTGGTGTATCCCAAATAAGCCGTATACGCTTCCTCGGATATGCCGTTTTGGTCTGTGTCGTCAATGAGCTCGCTGTATACCAGCGCATCGCCGAAGGACCCTCTTCTGTTCTGAATTTCCACGCCGCTCTTGATCTGCGTTAAGGTGAAATCGGTATCAAAATTGGGTACGATCTTCACAAAATCGTCTATCCCCGTCAGGTTCATGCTGGTGTTTTGACCGTATGAGCCTAGAAACCGCTTGGGATAGATTTCGTGCGAGTAACTGCCGTAGTCCAATATCGACGCCATTGCGTTTGCCTCAAAACCCAGCGACGCAAGGTAGGCGACCGTTTCAAACGCAGCCCACTGGCTGGTTTCAATGGTCCAGTGATGGTCGCTGGCATAGAACAGGCGGTTCAAGGCATAGGGGTACGTATCCAACTGACGGCGCAAATCCAGAACATGGCCGTGAAGCGTACCAAGCAGGTCGTCCAGCAATGTGTTCTGATAATCGGTAATCCCATACGGCAGGGCTGACACCCCTTGGATGACTCGGCAGGGCGCAATCACGGTGACCGCTTCGATGCCGCGGCTTTCAAACGCTTCGGTCAAGCGGTTGATGGTCTCTGCGGCATGGCTGACACGAAAAGGTTCGTCACAGACTTTCTGCATCCATCCAAACGATTTGTCGATATAGTACTGGTTCAGGAGCGTCTGCCCGAGCACCTTCGCCTGAAAATCAAAAAGCGTACCGCAAATCGCCGTGCGCGCGAAGAAACTGTCGTCTATTTTCGACTCTATTTTTCCGGGCATGTCGGCAAAAAAGGCAAAAGGGTCTGTTAACTTTGTAGCAGGCGCTTTCGCCGTTTTCTTGGCGCTATCTTCAAGGCGAACGGTAACGTCCCGGCTTTCGCCTGATTGCCGGGCGGTGTTACCGGAAGGTTTCAGCAGTTGCGTAGCAAGGCTCCACGACGTCAAGATGGCTGGTATGCAAATCAACGCAGCGCAGACGATGGCAACCGTTACCTTTACCCATTGGTATGCCTGCCTGTCCCGATCCATCATGCTTTATCCTCGTCAAATGATTTCAATGCGCGCGATATGCCGCAACATCCGGTCGATGGATGCGTCGCTGTGCGTTGGGCACGATACCTGTTAATATCGGTCATAATGGATTCTGTCAGGATCAAATCGGTTTTCATTTTGGTAATCCTGTTCGGGATACCCCAGCACCACCGCAGAAAACGGTATGCAATGCGCTGGCAACTGAAACAGATCACGCAGCAGTTGGCAGCGATCTTCATCCGGATATACCCCCAGCCAGCACCCCCCCAACCCCTCGGCCGTGATTTGCAACAGGATGTTTTGGGTGCAGGCGGATAGATCCTGGCTCCATTTCGTATGCCGTGGGAGAATTCGCGTTTGGTTGAGTAAAACAACGATAAGCGCCGCCGCATCCCTGGCCATGCCGGAAAATGGGCTCATGGCCGATACGCGCTGCTTTGTGGCTTTATCGGTAGTAACGACAAATTCCCATGGCTGCGTGTTTTGCGCGGAAGGCGCCTGCATCCCCGCATGAAGAATGCGCCGGATGATATCTTCGTTGACGGGTTTATCCATGTATTTTCGGATGCTCTTACGTTTGAAGATAATGTCGATTGCAGATTCATTCATGGCATAGACCTTCCCGTTTGCGATTTTGTGCCCAGAGCAGCAAGCGCGCGGTTCCGCTTGCCGCGTTCCTCCGCCATACCCCTAAGGGCCTCAGGCAACTTGCTAAAACCGGCATTCGTCAGTGAACAGTGAAAGCGCGTGCATCAGCGGTAAATTGCAAATGCAACTTGAAAAACGATACCATAAATTGCTTAAAAAATCTACCATGTTCGTTAATTTTGAATAGCGTTTGTAAGCTCGCCATACTGCGCATCTACTTACCTATGCCCAACGTTACGGTAGTAGCCCCCGGCTACAATCTCAACAAATGGAGTAAATTGGCGCAAGAAGGAAAAAGCGAAGGCCTGTCCGGGGAGGACAGGTCGAGCGCTTGACAGAATGGGCGTCAATCGAGTATTCACAAGTTAGCCGACAACTTGAAAGGAGTACTCATCATGACACCCAAACAAAGTATATCTGCCGTGGACGAGCTTGGCAAGCTTCTATATGAAGCCGATGGGGATTTACTCCGCGCTTCGCTGGAAAAGCGCTACAATCTACTTATGGAATTGGAGGTGGAAAGCAAAACCGGAGCGGCAAAAAATCAACGCAGCGAGGGCAGGATCAATTATCGTAATGGCACCCGCTCAAGGCACTTGGATACCTCGGCTGGGCGGATACAGCTTGATATACCCAAACTGCGCCATGGCAGTTATATCCGTATCTTTACTTGGATGCCACCTTTCCCAAGGTTCGTGAAGAAGGTCAAGTGCAGTCCATGGGGCTGGTGATCGCGATTGGTGTGAACCGTAACGGCGATCGGGAAGTTCTCGGATTTGATATCGGAACGGCCGAGAATGGTCCTTTCTGGAAGGCTTTTCTGGAATCGTTAACGACAAGGGGCCTTCATGGCGTGAAGCTGGTAATCTCCGACGCCCATCCCGGTTTGAAAGAAGCGATCGGGCAGGTCTTTACCGGTATCCCCTGGCAGCGCTGTCGCGTCCATTTCATGCGCAATGTCCTGTCGCAGGTGCCCAAGAAATACCAAGGTATGTTCAGCGTTATGGTGCGTACGATCTTCACCGCGGATAAGGTGGAAGAAGCAAAAAAGCAGTTGCGCATGGTCGTAGATCAGCTTTCCACGCGTTTTCCCAAGGCGATGCAGATTGTGATTGATGCTGAGGATGAAGTGTTGACTTATATGTCTTTCCCCCAAAAGCATTGGCAGCAGATCTATTCCTCCAACGTGCTTGAGCGCCTCAACAAGGAGATTCGCAGACGCTTCAACGTCGTCAGTGTTTTCCCCGACAGGGCATCCGTCATTCGCCTTGGTGGGGCGGTTCTCATGGAACAGCACGACGAGTGGTTAGTGGCTGAGAAGCGTTATCTCTCCGCTGAATCAATGGATATGCTTTATCTGAAAGCCGCAGGTGATGCTATGGCATTCCTCGTTGTCGTTGGCTCGTAACTCGCTATCCTGTGAATACTTTTCACCACTTGACAAGACGCAACCTGCTTTTTGATTAATGCTTCATGCTAGTTCTATCCTATCGTAGCTTGGAAGCTTACAAAATGCGGGATAGTCTCGGTCAAACAGGCCAAGAAACGCGTCGGTCGCCGTGTTTCCTGTTGGAATCATAAGGCGCAACGACCGCGCATCATACATCCCGGGGAATCATTTCATTCGACGGTTACTGGTAACGCATCTGCCTCGTTTTGCGTTTTCGGTCGGCATAGTATCTGTACGTCAGGCTGTGCAGTTCGCCCGTTAATAACGCCGCTTTACCGTTTCTGCCTGTATGTCAACTACATTGTTTTTACATGCATTCAATCAGCGGTTGCCTAAACCGCGCCCTTGCGCAGCAGCACAACCTTCAGCGTTTTGACGATGATCTTGATATCCAGCGACAGCGACCAGCGCTGTATATAGTTTAAGTCCATTTCCAGCACTTCGGCAAAGTCGACGACCTCGTTGCGGCCGCTGGTTTGCCAAATGCCTGTAAGCCCCGGGCGGAAACTGAGCCTGCGCTTGTAGGAGCCTGTATACTGCCTATACTCGTCCAACGTGGGCGGGCGGGTTCCCACCAGGCTCATGTCGCCCTTGAGCACATTCCAGAACTGCGGTAGCTCGTCAATGCTGGTTTTACGGATAAACCGCCCCACTTTGGTGATGCGGGGGTCGTTGTCGATTTTGAACAACAGCCCCTTCATTTTGTTTTGGGCGTACAGCTCATTTTTACGGGCCTCGGCGTCCACATACATACTGCGGAACTTGTACATGGTAAAAATGCGTCCGTTGCACCCCACGCGCTTGTGCTTGAACAGGATGGGGCCCGGCGATTCCAGCCGGATGGCGGGGGCGACAAACAGCGATACCAGCAGCGTGATCACAAGCCCAACCAAACCGCCAAGGATATCCATGGCGCGCTTGCACAGCAGTTCGGCATAGTCGTACTCACGCGCGGCCAGCGAGGCGATGTACGTGTCGCCCAGTTGGGAAATTTTGCTGGTATAGGGCATATCCATATCCGGCAGGCGGACCACCGTGCTTACTACGGCGCCGGTTTCGGCAATATCCTTGAGCAGTTGCTGCATCGGGTCGGAGTAGTAGCACTCGCTGGTTACGGCCACCAGCACCTCGTCAACGGGGTTGTGCACCACATGCGCCAGAAAATCGATGCTAGGTTCAATCTGCGGCACATCGTGCCGGGTGGCCGCGTCCACGCTTTGCCCGTCAAAGAGAAACACGGTGGCCACGGCGTTTTTCCAGCTGGCATACAGGTGCATCTTGCCAGTGATGGAGGCCACGTTGGGCGCGTCGGTCACGATGATCGTTTTCCAGCCCTTTTGCCCCTTGGCAACGTGCCGCACCGATTTGATGATGATGAAATGGGTAATGACCATCAGCACCATGTTGATGGGGATAAAGTACAGGAAGGTAAGCCGCGACAGCGACATTTCGTTTTTGGTGCTAAAGGTGTACAAAAGCAGTAACGTGACCATCCAAAAGTTGTAGCTGATTACGTAGTACAGCCCTTTCAGCTGGCTACGGCGGATAAACTGGTTGTACATCTTGGAAAGCATAAAGGCGGGCACGCTGGCCACTGCGGTTATCACCAGCAGCTCTACCGCGTCGGTTTTGAAAAAGAAGCGCTCTAACGAGCCAAAGCGAAATAGGCCGGATATGATCAGCGACAGAACCGAGATGCTGCTATCCCACATGATCAGGGATAGGCGTAGCCACCAATTCTGGTTTTTATACAAATGAAAGCGCTCCTCTGCTGGGCATTTCGTTGCTCGAACCGTCCGGTTACAGGGCAAAACGGGTGTAAAAACGGCGGTCGGTGTACAAAGCCCCTCTATTATACAACGCAGGAAGAATGTTAGGCTACCCAAAGTGTAAAAAACCATGGCAAATTTACGCGCGTGGTTACCAGCCGGGGCAAATGCGCACCCCCCCCGTGCTGCGCCGCTGGCATACGGGGGCTTGCGTAAAACGGGGCGCGGGTCATTGCTGTGGCTGTTTTTTCTTATGGTGCAGCGCGCCCTTGAGTTTCTGGATAAACAGCTGCAAATCGGCACGGTAGAAAACCAGCTCTACCCCAATGGTCGCCAGCGCTGCAATTAACGCAATGGGGATTGCCTGCAAAACCAGTTGCATGTAATTGGCTGGCTGGCTGAAATGCAGCAGCGAGCAGGCGGCGATGATCAGCCCAAACGTAAGCGCCGAAAGCAGCAGCCGCTTGACCAGCAGCCACATGGGGCGCTTGATGACGTTGTGGGACACATACAGCGCATACTGAAAGGTGCGAAACACGGTGGCGCACAGGGTGCCGATGGCAACACCCACCAGCCCCAGCAGGTTTACTAGAATGATGGAAACCACAATATTCATAAACGCTTCAAAAAACGCGCCGTTGCGGGTTTGCTTGAAGTGGCCGATCACTTCCACGATGGACTGGTAGGGGATGCGATACGCCGCAAACAGCGACGCGGCGATCAGCACATAGGCAAACGATGGGCGGATATAGTTCACATCCGTAATGCCGGAGGTGTACACATGCACAAAGGAAAGCACGACCATCAGCGTTACGGAAAACAGGAAGTTGGCAAAGGCAAAGGTGATCTGCTCGTACAAAAGCAAATTGCGCTTGAGCGTGGCCATCTCCTTTTTGGCAAACATGTTGCCAAAGGCCGCGCCAAGGCTGTTGATGAAGGTGAGCAGTAGCTTTCGAATGCCCGATGTGATCATATAGTAGACCGTATAGACCGATACCTCGTACACGTTACGGAAAACCGTAAGCACCACCATATCGGTATTGGAGTTCACAAAGTTGGCCACCTGCAGGCCGAATGAATCCCATTTGTCTTTAATTGCATCGTTGTTTGGCGGCACATATTTGTCGATCTTAAACTTGTGCCTTGCGTATAAATTTATGAGCAATGGGTTCAAAGTGAATACGAGTGCGCTTCCAAGCTTTACGATATGGATGGATGCGCCAAGCTTAATCAGGCTTGAGGCAATGACCGTGTTTAAAATGGTGGTTACGATTCGTATGGTGTAGATAACACTTTGCCTTTGATCGGCTTGCAATAACATTTGATAGGATAAGCCAAAATAGTATTGCGCAAAGGTACTGATCCCCAGAATAAGGACCAGTGTAAATGTAAAGAGCCACTCAAACTGATCCTGAACAAAAAGGGGGAAAATGGATGCAAAGGCAAACACACCGAATATGAAAATGACAGCAACAATCCTCAGGTATCGGTTTGTCGCATTCATAATTGCGCTAATTTCCAGCTTATTCTTAGTTGCCAGCGGGTGATAAAGCGCGGCTTTCGTGACACCGCTGATTCCGGCTTGCATGAGCGCCACATATCCCAAAAACTGCGTGATCGAAGAGGTGATGCCGTTATAGCCCGACCCGAAGGCAGTCAGGATCAGCCTTGGCAAAATGAAGCCGCACAGTACGGCTGTCAGCTCATAGGCTAATCCTGCGATGGTGTTTATAACTGCTTTTCTGCTTCTCATTGAAACGTGTTACTCCCACATCTTCACTTCGGCGGTGATTTTCTGCCCCAGCAGCCTGTGCATTTTTTGCACCCGTCCGATCAGCTTTACGGCCTGCGCAAAGGTGCCTGCCTTGCGCCGCAGCAGCCAGTTTTTAGTCTTGGGCGAAAAGGCGACCCCATCGGGGTAGCCCATGTGCAGCTGTTTGACAAGCGCCATAATGTACTTGTTGGATTGGCAAAATACGGTGCCTACATTGGGGCAGGACATATCCTGCGTCCGTTTGCACAGGGCAAGCCGCTCCTGCACGCGCGCCTGGGTTTCGGCCTGCGGCATTTCGGGAAAGGCAAACACCGCGCCCGTGATGATGGCGCCCTGCATTTGCTGAAATATGGACTTGCGGTACGCAAAGCCGCACGCCGCCTTGGCAAGGGTATGAAAACCGCCCGCCTGCCAATAATCCACACTGACCACATAATCGCCAATGGCCTGATGGTGTGCCTTGCCCCGGCCTGCGTTCATATACAGGGCGCCGCCTACCAGCCCCGGCACCGAGTAGAGGTATTCGATGCCGCCGCAGCCGTTTTCGTTGATGGTCTTAATCGCATTTTGAAGCCGCACCGACGCGCCGATGTAGTACTGCCCGTTCGGCTTTTTTTCAATACGGTCGTTAAAGTGCAACAGGCACAGCACCTGATCAAACACCTTGCTGTCGTTGATGATGAGGTTAGAGCCGCCACCCAGCACATAGCGCAGCACATCGCTGTTTTCGGCGGCCAATGCGGCCATCTCGTCTACCGTTTCGGGGATGTACAGCTTTGTTGCGGTGCCGCCCATTTTGAAGGTGGTGTATGGGGCCAATGAGGCGTTTTCTAGAATCTGCATAGAATCCTCCTGCTTATGGTCGTTAAGGGGGGCAGCCGCGCAGCGCCGGAGTGGGGGATATGCCCTGCAAGGGGCGCGCAGCCGCGCGGCGGGTATTGTGGCACGGACACAGCCGCGCGCCAGCCCGGCGCGGCGTGCTTATGCCTTGCCGGCGTCTGCGCCGCTTTGGATGGCCTCGGTCAAAAACTGTAGCGACGCTTGCCGCTTTTCGGCAAGGATACTTTCGACCTGCGCATGATCCCACTCCGCAAAAAGCGCCTGCCTGTCGCCGGTATACAGGCGCGCCTGCAAGCCAAGGTCGTTCAGCAGGTCTACCACGCGGCTGCTTGTATCGAAGGTCTTGCGCTGCCCGGCAAAGGAGATGAACTTTTTTTGGTATAGGATTGAGAAAACAGTGCCGTGGAACGAATTGGTGATTACATAGGAGGCGTTTTTTATGGTGTCTACAAACTGAGGCACGCTCAGGTTTACATTTTTGAAGCCATCCCTGAGGTCGTGAATCGTTCGGGCACGAAAGATTACCTTCATACCCGTCTGTGCGGACAGGGCTTTGGCATAATCGACCAATGGTTTTGCATCGTTTACATAGTACAGAAAAATATAGGGCGTATGTACCGGCGTAGGTTGCGCAACGGTATCCCATTGATCTGCTGTTAGCAACATACAAGGATCCAACACAACAGGGGCACTCCGGCCGAGCAGATCGCGCAGCAAAGATGCGCCGGAGGCTT
>Ga0351902_1032_pt1 | contig 41359 bp, 40 predicted proteins | sample BONcelHT113001D5_FD_205828 | JGI IMG/M metagenome (GOLD analysis project Ga0351902, IMG submission 205828) | Enriched cells from coal bed in the Powder River Basin, Montana, United States - BONCAT cells T11 rep1 HSBNCT.T11.300.1.D5 ...
AGGAGAGGATAACAAGCAGAGGGCGACACAAAGTCGATGCCAAGTTCGAGATCAACAAGGATAAGGCGGGGGAATTCAGGTTTAGGATGGTGGCGGTGAATGGAGAGGTCATCGCGGTATCCGAAGGCTACACCACCAAAGACAATGTGCTGAATGGCATTGCCTCCGTCAAGACGAACGCGGCCGCGGCCGTCATTGAAGACAACACGCTCTGAGTCGTGATTGCAGAACGCTCGACCAAGAATCGGACTGTGCTGGTGAGCCGGCATGCGATGCCGGCTCACTGAAGTGCGTCTTGCTGTGTCCAATGGCCGCCTGAGATGAGGGAACACGAGCCACCACCACGAAACACCGCTGCTGTGATTCGGACAACGTCGGTCGGCGCTCATCCATGCCAGGGGCTTCTTTGAGCACCTTTTCTGACATGCTCAGCACGAACTTGTTCGTCGTCGGGTGCCACTTCAGAGCTTCCCAGGGGATGGCAAACCACTTGTCGGATATGCCAAGAAAGCCTCCGAAAGCGACCAACGCAAATGCGATAATACCTTCGCTCATATCCACGACGAAGGTTTGCACCTGCCCCAGGTCTTCGCCTTTCTTGTTAATCACATCGTACCGCGCCAATCTAATGCTTGGTACGAACCTTGGCGCCTTGCTGCTCATCGTATTCCTCCCGCTGAATCCTCTTCTTCCGGCGGCCGTCTGGCATGGCTGCCAGTGTATATAGCCGCCGAAGCAGTGGAAGACGAAGGCCAACGGCCTCCCATCTTCCACTTGCCTGGCTGGTCTTTCAGGGTTTCTTTGCAGGCCCGGTATCCTTGCCCTTGCCGCGGCCGCCACCGGCGCCCTTGCCCGGCCCACCGGACGGACATGAGCCGGCATTTGCGCCGGCACGACGGCCACCCTGAACACCTTGTCCCCCACCGCGCCCGTCATGCGGCCTCGGCTCTCCTCGCGGATTCTCTTTGGGACTCATGCTGTCTCTCTTCCTTCCAGCCTGTGCTGTTTCGTTCTGTGCTGACTCGAACGCTTCCACCTTGATGGTGTGGCGGGGAGGCATGGTGTCCCCCCGGGCTGGAATCCCGGGCGTCTAGAGGTGCCGGGCCGGAGCATCTGGTCTACTACTTGCTCTGCTCCTTCCTGATGGTCCCAAGCTTCTTGTCAGACCGTGTGTCCCTTCCGTCCTTGTTCCTGATGGCGCCGGTGGATAGACCCAGGTCCTTCTCCACTGCGCCAACCGTCTTGTCGCTCCTCACCTGTCGTGCCATGTTCCTCATCCTCCTTCTACTTCTACCGGTAGTTGGCTCTCATCCGAGTCCAACGTGGCTGTTTGATGGTAACAACCAATGCCGCACGTCCCCAAGACCTGCGGCTTTATCGCGACCCAGAACAGCATCCTCCTCTACGTCACATCCCCTGTCCAGACTGGGCCTTCAGGAAGTCGTGCTGGGTGTGCAGAAACCCAGCAACATCATCATCATCATCCACCTTGAGCAAGTTCCCCGTTGCGACATCCACCCCACCACTTGCTTCCTCCTGACAATCACCCAGCACAACTAAGTGTTAGTCTGCACTCTGTTGCACGTCGCCACAAACCTCTTGCGGAGGTGTCGCACAGGCATTCCGGTGCCGGTCGACTACTCTGATGCGCGGCAACAGGTTGAGGTGACAGCGCCAGAGAAGGGGGTATCGTCATGGTCCCGGGTAAGGGCACTGAAGTGGCGTGTAGTGGTACACCGAAGTGCGCTTGGAGGGCTGTGTCCTGCAATTGTGGTCTGACAACGCGAACACGGGACATGCGGTAACGCCATGTGGCTTGAAGGCCGTTCGGTCGTCCGTGGCTCCCACCCACCGTGTCGGCACGGACGCCTATCCTCCACCCGGACCTCTCAGTGGCTCGATTCCGGTTGGCCGATTTCCTTCACGTGTGGTGCGAGAAACGCCAGAGGCACTACGCCTGTGGCGGCGGCGTGCGGAAGACCAGCCTCATTATCGCGACACCGGCCGTGGGTTCGCACGTGAATCCCGCCATCTCCTGGACGGTCCCGTCCCTCTCGATCGCGACACTGCGGATAGTGAGGGAATGATCAGTACACACCTCGTCCTTCTCAACGCGGAAGAAGACTTCGTGCCCTCCGTAGTAGGTTGGCCGGTGGTCCCACAGTGCGATATCCGACGCGCTTATGGAGATTGATCTTCGCACCGGGTTGATTCGACTGGTGTCCAGGGCCTCCCATTCTGTGTCCAGTCTGAAGGCTGTCACCGACGTGAAGCCGGCATCGAAGTCAACTATCAGCTCCCCCCACTCATGAACGGGCGGCAATCCAGACATGGCGGAAGGCTGGGACGTCTCGTTCCAGGTAGCCGTGAACCTGGTTCCGCTGAAGCTGCCGCGGACATACCCGGGTGTCGCCCCTCCACTTCCCATGTTGAACGCTGATTGCGCAGGCGCACCGTCAGAGCGCTTCCACGTCGCCTTGACCGAGACAGTCACCTCTGCCTCGGTGCACTCGAGGATGCTGCCGAGGGGCTGGTCGCCCACGTGGAAGCGCGCGGAGCCCTTCAGTCCCGACCCGGGCGCTTCGACCTCGATGATGTACCAGCCGTCGGGAGTGCCACTCTTCACGGTGACTTCACTGGTAAAGACACCATTGCCGGCGGTCGCGATCGAGCCGGGAACCTTCTCAAGCGGTCCCCAGTCGGTCACGTTCAGCTCAGTCCTCGCGGGCGGGTCGACGCGGACCACAAGCGTGATCTTCTCCCCCGCCTTCACTGTCTCAGGAGTGACGGATACGTGCAGAGGCTTGACGGTTTCCGCTCTCGCGTATTGCAGGTCAGGCGTCACCTGGTAAGAGCCAATCACTTCGAGTACCGCGTGCAACTGCTCGATGGATGGTGCGGTGACCTTCCACGTGTGGGTGACCTCGGCCCCGGCACGAATGACGGAGAATTCGTGCAGCGGCTCGCCCTGAAGCTGTCCGCCGATAACAGTCACCTTCATCTGGACCCACTGTACGTCCTCATCGGCGACATTCGTGACCGTCGCCTTGAGCTGGTACTCATTACCACTCTGGGGTACCACCTTCAGCTCCGGTCTCATGGCCGATATCGATGAGCGCCACATCGTGTACACAGCCTCGATCGCTGCGTACGTGCCCTTCGCAGGCGATGTCCAGAACTCCTTGAGGTTAGCGTGAGTGACCCTGGCGGCTTTGTCGGTGTAGTCGACCACCCTCTGGCCCTGAGCAGCGCATGCAGCGTCAAACGCACTGGTGCCGTTTACCCATCCGGGGGCATCGGACTCCTGACCACCGGTATACGGTGACTGTTCGTACGCTTTGTTTGCCGCAACTTCCCAGCGGATATGACTCCCATACCAGAACTTGACGTCCCAGAACCCCAGGCCGTTCAGGTACCAGGGGTCGAACCAGTCGCGGTTCGCGTTTGGCCCCATGTCATTGTGGTATGCGACATACCTGCGGACGGATTGGGTGAAGTTGTCACCACCACCCCAGCCGCCCCCCGGTGTCTTGGGGGCACCCGGTCTTCCGTACAAGTAGTCCGGACCGGTAATCGTGTCGTCCATCAGATACGTGCCTCCACGGTCCAGCTCCAGCGCCCGACTGCCGGGCATGCCCACCACGTGGTAGGGCACAAACATGTCGGCGAGGAAATGGGCGGACCACGCCGCGCCCTGACCTGCGCTCACACCGCCACTTGAGCGCGGTTCGGCGATCGCTTGCACGAGCTTCAGGTAGTAGTCCTTCGCCGCGTTGGGCGCATTGCCTCCGCCTTTGCCGTTGTCGAGTAGCGGATTGTAGTAGTGGTCCGAGTACCTGGTCTTCGTCTCATCATCCGGGCCATCGCCGACAATGTCGTACTGGCTGCTTCCTACGAGGTCGAGTGTGAAACCACTGGTCCACTTGACGCCCTCGTGTGCGAGTATCTCGGGGAGTGCCGGAAAGCCGCTAGCTGCGTGCGCAGGGTCCGCTTGCAGCAGCCGGTAGGCTGCCTTGAGGACATGCTGATGCGTGGGACAGATGCCCGGCCAGCGGGTGGTCCCGCCCCAGGCATAGGCCTCCGCAGGAAAGCACGTCAACAGCAGAGCTGCCAGCGTGAACGATGACATTATTCTGGTCAGGTTCCTATTCATCTTCAATGTAGCGGACTGCCTTCTCAACACCCTGGACAGGCGCAGGATTCCAGGAGGACTGTCATGGCCTGCGCGAGGCGCCGTGTCATCCTCTGCTGAACAATCTCAGCTACAAGTCGCTGTTGTCAATCCCATGAAGGATAGTGGGCCGTGTTATCGGCCACGGACCGGAGTCATGGAATCGCGAGGATACGGGATCTGGGCGATACAGGGGCACCTTAGTCACGCCCGCACGTGACTTTGGTTGCCTGCTATCGGCGGCTGCAACCGTTGCGGTGAGAAGTGTGGACGTCACCGCAGACGGTCTGCGCGATGGTGGACCACCGCTTGACATCGCTTCTTCAGCGTGCAATCATCCGGTCCAGGGCGCGGCAGTCAACGCGAAAGCTCCCACCGAGGACGGCCAACTCTGTGGCGCCAGGGGGAAATCGGGTAGGGATGGAGCGACGCGGGGGGTGGCGTGCCCTCTTCTTTTTTTCACTCATCCTGAGGACAGTCCGTGTTGCATGCTCCTCGGCCTGTCAATCGGTGTCACAACGCAAACGTCCACACGGCCCGGCCGTCTTCTTCGGACAGGTGCACCGCAGGCTCAAGCCCCTTCAGTCTCAGCCCCAGCCAGAGGTGGCAGGCGCATATCCCGATGTCCACGTTAGGATGCTCCCACTTGAAGTGCCGGTAGCCGACAGGCATAGAGACTGAGACGGTCTTGAGGTCAGGAGCCACTGTGAACCGCCAGAACTGGCTGTTGGCGGCTGAGGGCGCCTTACGGGCAAGGTCCAGCGCATACGCCATGTCGGGCGAAAGAGCCTCCTCCGATAAGACACCCGCAAGCAACTCTCCGACGGGCTTTCGTTTGTAGCTCACAATCGCTCCGGTCATCCGGTCGATGAGTCGAAGCCCGTCCTTCCGCCAGTACCCCAGCGGCGTGATGCAGATGGCCCGCTCGTCAGGAACCTCCCCCTTGCCGTAGCCCCATCTGGGCTGCTGCGTCGCCGCATTCTCTCCCAGGTGCGGCATCAGCCGCTCCAGTTCCGCGAGCGAGTAGTGGCCATACCAGCAGGTCGCCACGCCCAGGCTGGTTGCGTAAAGAATGAACATCTCCCCCACGAAGCCCGCCCGGGAGATCGACATCACGTCGGTCCGCGACATGAAGGCCGCGTTGTCCGGTGGCCGCATCGCCCTGTTGCTGTACAGGTTGCTTTCCGGGTGGGACTTGAAGAACCTCGTCTTCACGCTGTGCTCGAAGGGGACGCTCATGCCACCGGCGAAGTCCTTCAACAGTGCCATGGTGTCAGGCTCTAAGGGACGAATCTCGTAGCTGCGCGCGGATCTCCGGACATTGATGGCTGTCTCCCAATCGATATCCTGCACCGTCGTGCCTCCCTTTGATGAGTGCTTCCGGTATGGTAGCGCATCAAGCCTGCTATGCGGGAGTGCCGCCGGTTGTGTCCCCAACGCTTCCGTCACGCTCACCACGCCCCACGAGAGATGAACGTGCGTGGCTCTTGGTCCTCTTGTCGTCGGGTATACTTGTCCCCCGTGGCACTCAGACGCAAGGCTGAGCAACAGGAGAAGGGGGTCGAGAGGCCTGTCTACGGCGTCGAGTCCCAGCAGGGCGTTCTGTTGGTGCTTCCGGCTCTGCTGTGGTTGCTTCCTCAGGTGCTCGGACAGGGTGGGTCCTGGCGAATCGTGCCGGCGATACTCATAGGCATCTTCGTTGTGTGGGGTGGAGTCGCCTCCGCCATCGGGTCCACATCGTGGTATCGACTCGGGCTCGACAGCCGTCTTATCGCCCTCTCAGGTGTGGGGCATACCTCTCGTGTGCTCAACGCGGTCTGCGGCACTGGCTCGCTGGCCGTCTCATTCGCCAGGGCCATTGGCTCTGGTGAGGTGGTGGCAACAGACAGATGGAAGCCCACGAAGCGCGTGCCGGACCCATCGAAGCGGACGCGCGACAACGTTCGTATGGAGGGTGTCGACCACGTCGTGAGGGTGCAGGAATCCGATCCCCTCGCCATCCCCTACAAGGACGGCTACTTCAACGCGGTTGGCTCCAGATATGGCATTGGCGGGTCGCGGAAAGACCGCCGGAGGATACTGCTCGAGATGCTGCGCGTGATGAAGCCCGGCGGCCGTCTCGTGCTGGCGGAATCTGTTCCCGTGGCTCTGTGGCTGAGATACCGTGTCCTGCCGCCGTTGGTTGCACAATACAAGGTGAACGACGTGCGCCTCTCGAGGTTCCGTTTTACCTCGATTGTCTCCGCTCAGAAGCTGGGTTGAGCACGCCGGCTCTTGCAGTGTCTGACGCAGGTGAGCCGTGAGCGGAGAGAGAGGGACATTCGAGGCGACTCAATGCCGCTACAGAGAAACACACGGAGGTGACACAAGTGAGCAGGGTGATATATGAGGAACGACTCTTCTCCAGATGGATGACGTTGCTGCTGGGCATCGTCACCCTGGTGATGCTCTGGCGCGTGGTGCAGCAACTGCAGGGCAGTCCCGCGGCAGACGTTCCCTTCTGGTTCTTCCCGGCCATGTTGCTGTTGTTTGTGCTGTGCACCGTCAACTTTGCGTGGCTCACCATCCGCATCACGGACGAAGTGGCGGACATCGGCTACGGTGTGCTGCGCAGCCGGGTCAAGTGGGCGGATATACTGGACTGCTATCCGGATGAAGCGGCTGTGGTTCGGTATGGGGGTTGGGGGGTGCGTTTCGGCTCCTACAAGGGGCAACGCCGCCTCATCTACAACACGATGGGCGACTCGCGGGTGGTGTTGCACGTCACGGGAAAGTCGTTCCAGGAGCTGGTCTTCTCTACCGCGCAACCCGAGGATGTTGTGAACCGGGTCCGTGAGCACCTGGGGTCGCTGAAGCGCTGATGCCGCAGTTCCGTGAGCCGTCTGCCGCCGACCGCCGCGCTGGAATCCGCGTCCTTGTTGGCTACGTGGTGGCGATATCCGTGACGTCTGTTCTCATGTTCCTCGTGCCCGGGCCGTTGGGGTTGGCGGTCTGGCTCGTTCTTGTGCTGATAGGGACCGCACTGCTGGCGCGCTGGAACAGCCGCCACTCAGGCTACCGCTGTCGCCACTGTGGCCACGAGTTCGCGATATCGACACTCACCGAGCTTGCCAGTCCCCATGGCACTGGCGATGGGGGCTGGAAATACCTGAGATGTCCGGCTTGTGACCGGAAGTCCCGGGCGAAGGTGCTGGTGAAGGCGGAATAGCGCTTCCACCGTTGCAGGTGGGCCGACCTGGTTGTGGCTGACCTCGGAACTTCGTGTGCATCAACACGTCGCGCGCCCCGGAACGGTCTTGACAAGTTGACTGGAAACGCCGACAATACAATGCTTATCAAGTTAGTCAGCATTCAAGAGACATTGACATGAGACTATCGACGAGGGTGCGTTACGGCATACGGATGCTGGTGGATGTTGCGGCGCACCAGGGCGAGGCCCCGGTGGTGCTCAAGGATGTCTCCAGGCGACAGCAGGTATCCCTCAACTACCTCCGGCAAGTCATGGCCCCTCTTGTGGCCGCCGGCATCATGAGAACGGAAAGGGGTAGTCTGGGTGGGGTGCGGTTGGCGCGGGAACCTGGCGATATCAAGCTGAGCCTTGTCGTCCGCATTCTCGACGGGTCGACGGCTCCGGTGGATTGTGTGGATGCGCCCGCGCTGTGTGCGCGCAACACCGAGTGTGTGACGCGCGGCGTCTGGTGCAGGTTGAAGACCGCGATCGATGGGGTCCTCGAATCACTGACCATACAGGACCTTGTTGAGCAGCAGAAGATGGTCGGCCAGTCCGATGCGATTGCTTTGTGCGCAACGCCTGAACGGGCGTTTGGCATCTAGGATTCGCGTGGCCTGCCGGCAGTCGAGTTGATATGAGAGGGTTGTTCCAAGATGTCGGAGCATAACGTGCGATGGACCGTGCGCGTCGGTTCCCGGGGAATCGGCTCCTGCTGTGACGTTCCAGGGCAACCGGAGGAGTGCGTGGATACGGAACTGAACGCTGGAGACACCATATCACGTGGTGGTTCTCAATTGGGCGTTGGCTCCGATGCTATCCACGTCACCATGTCCGCGTCCTGTGCGCAGCCGTCCGGGGGTTGAACTGCACAGGGGCGCACCCATCGCATCGTGCCTCGTGTCCCCTCTGAACCAGCTCCGGCAGGGTGAAACCTGAACCCCTGCGTGAACACCACCATCCCACATCCTGTGGGGCGAACAGCAGAGGCTCCTACGTAGCCCGGCCCGACGCAGACACCCTCCGGAAGCGTCCGTGAGTTCGTGTCGTTCGCTGTGCACGGACTCCACCATGAAACACACATGAGACGCTCTTCGCCCACAAGACACGACGGGAGCACCCCTGACAGCGCGTTGAAACGAATGAACGAGAATCTGGAGGAAGAGTGGCAATGTCGGACACAAGACTGGAGACCATCGCAGTACATGCAGGACAGGAGAGTGCCGACCCGGCTACCGGGGCGCGCGCGGTGCCCATCTATCAGACGACGTCGTACGTGTTCCACGACGCCGAGCATGCCGCCAACCTCTTCGCTCTGAAGGAGTTTGGCAACATCTACACGCGGATAATGAATCCCACCACGGACGTCTTCGAGCGCCGCATGGCCGCTATTGAAGGCGGCACGGCCGCTCTGGCGGTCGCGTCCGGCCAGGCGGCCGTGGCCACGGCGCTGTTGAATGTCACCCGGCCGGGTGACGACGTGGTGTCCGCCAACAACCTGTACGGCGGAACCTACGAGTTGTTCCACTACACTTTCCCCAAGCTGGGCAGAAGCGTGACGTTCGTCGACGCCAACCGCCCGGAAGAGTACAGGAAGGCCATCACTCCACACACGCGCGCCATCTTCGCGGAGACCATCGGCAACCCGGGCCTGGACGTGCCTGACTTCGAAGCCATCGCCTCAATAGCCCACCGCTCCGGCATCCCCTTCGTTGTGGACAACACCGTCGGAGTCGGCATCGTCAAGCCTATCGACTACGGCGTGGACATCGTCGTCATCTCCGCAACCAAGTTCGTTGGAGGCCACGGCACCTCTATAGGAGGCGTCATCGTCGATTCTGGGCGCTTTCACTGGGACAACGGCAAGTTCCCCGAGTTCACGGAGCCGGACCCCAGCTATCACGGCGTCAGCTACTGGGGCAACTTCGGCAACGTGCCCGGCATGGGGAACATCGCCTATGCCCTCAAGGCGCGGGTGCAGTGGCTGCGCGACATGGGGGCCTGTCTCAGCCCCTTCAACTCCTTCCTCTTCCTCCAGGGGCTGGAGACCCTGCCCTTGAGACAGGAGCGGCATTCGGAGAACGCCCTGGATATTGCGCGGTTCCTGCAGCACCACCCCTCGGTTTCGTGGGTCACCTACCCCGGCCTTGAGGACCACCGCAGCCACGAAGTGGCCGCGAAGTACCTGAAGGGCCGGTACGGCGCCATCGTCGGCTTCGGCATCAAGGGCGGGCGGAGCGCCGGGGTGAGTTTCATCAACTCGGTGAAGCTGCTGTCGCACCTCGCGAACATCGGGGATGCCAAGTCTCTCGTGATACACCCGGCGTCGACGACGCACCAGCAGTTGACCCCCGAGCAGCAGGCTGAGACCGGAGTGACGGACGACTTCCTGCGACTGTCCGTCGGACTGGAGCACGTCGAGGATATCAAGGCGGATATCAACCAGGCGCTCAAGGCGGCTACAGATGAACGCTAGTCCGGCTTCCGGTTCGGCCACTGCGAAAGCGGCAGGCGGCATCGGAGAGGTTGAGACGCGGTACTTCACCTTCGCCGCACCGCCGGATGAGATGCTGCTTGAGTCGGGTGACAGGCTTGGGCCTGTCACCCTGGCCTACGAGACGTACGGCACGCTCAATGCCGATGCATCCAATGCCATCCTGGCTCTGCACGCGCTTTCCGGCGATGCGCATGCCGCAGGGTTCCACCCCGAGGAGACCAACCCGGGGTGGTGGCACAACATGATTGGGCCGGGCAAGGCGTTCGACACTGACAGGTACTACGTCATCTGCTCCAACGTCATGGGCGGCTGCCAGGGGTCGACGGGGCCATCGTCACTCAATCCCGCGAGCGGCAGGCCATACGGACTGCAGTTCCCTCTCATCAGCGTGGCTGACATGGTGGCGGCGCAGGAGCGGCTCGTCCGTCACCTCGGCATCGAGCGGCTTCTCAGCGTCGCCGGCGGCTCCATGGGAGGCATGCAGGTGCTGCAGTGGGCGGCATCGTTCCCCGGCATGGTGCGGTCAGCGATCCCCATCGCGACGGCGGCCCGGCACTCCCCGCAGCAGATCGCGTTCAATGAGGTTTCCCGCCAGGCAATCATGGGAGATGCGGACTGGAGTGACGGTGACTACTACGGCAAGGAGGCGCCGGACCACGGGTTGGCGGTTGCTCGCATGATAGGGCACATCACGTACATGAGCGACAGTTCCATGGCGGCGAAGTTCGGACGGAAGCTCAGAGGGGAGAATGCTGCCGCGAAGTTCTCCCCCAGCTTCGAGGTGGAGGGCTACCTGGAGTATCGAGGGCAGAGTTTCGTTAGGAGGTTCGATGCCAACTCGTTCCTGTACATCACCAAGGCGATCGACCAGTTTGATCTGACCAATGGCCGGGGACTGGATGCTTCCCTGTGCCACGCGGGCAACACGCAGTTCCTGGTGATCGCGTTCAAGTCCGACTGGCTGTATCCGTCGTATCAGTCGCAGGACATCGTGCGTGCCTGCAAGCGAGCCGGACTGGATGTCAGCTACTGCGAGATAGACTCGTCTTACGGACACGATGCCTTCCTCCTCGAGGTGGAGGAGCAGGCACATCTCATCACACACTTCCTCAGGAGAGTATCGAATGCCGCACAGAGACGATGACACGGCTGATGACGGAGTCAGACGAGAGTACCACGTCATCATGGACCTCATCGAGGACGGCTCCTCCGTGCTCGACCTGGGTTGCGGCGATGGAGAGCTCCTCTGGCTTCTCGTGAATCGCAAGCGGGTGCGGGGCCGCGGCATCGACATCAGCCAGCAGGCTATCCAGCGGTGTGTCATGCGCGGACTGAGCGCCTGCCAGGAGGATATGGAGCGTGGCCTGTCCGAGTACGGAGATGAGTCCTTCGACTATGTTGTGCTGAACCAGAGCCTGCAGCAGGCGGTGCGGCTGGAGGAAGTACTGAAGGAGGCGCTGCGCGTCGGACGCCGGGTCATCGTCGGTATCCCCAATTTCGTGTACTATCGGGCGCGCCTGCAGATGCTTGTCACCGGCCGCACCCCTGTGACCCCATCACTTCCTCACATGTGGTATGACACGCCCAACCTGCACTTCCTCAGCCTCAGCGACTTCCTCGTGTACTGTCATGAGAGACACTACGCCATCGAGAGAGCGGTCTACCTCGACGGGGAACGGACTGTCCGTTCCCTGCCGAATCTGCGGGCGCAGACAGGGGTCTTCCTCTTGTCGGCAGGGGAAAGCCCGACCGCGATTTGAACCGGGCTGCGTGGCGTACGCCAGCCGCCTCAGTTGGCGGCAGCCCTGGTCTTGGACTTCTTCAGATAGTCGTCGATGGCCGACTTCAGCGCCTCTTCAGCCAGGACGGAGCAGTGCATCTTGACCGGCGGTAGCCCGCCCAGGGCTTCCGCGACGGCGTCATTGGACAACCGGAGCGCCTCTTCGATCGTCTTGCCCTTGACCAGTTCGGTTACCATCGAACTGGTGGCGATGGCTGCCCCGCAGCCGAAGGTCTTGAACTTCGCATCGGTGATGACGCCGTCCTTGACCTTGATGTACAGCTCCATGATGTCGCCGCACGTTGGATTGCCGACGTGGCCGATGCCGTCCGGATCCTTCATGTCCCCCACATTACGCGGGTTCCTGAAGTGCTCCATAACTTTCTCGCTGTACGCGGTGGGTGCTTCGTTCATGACTATCTCCCTTCGGTGGCCTTGTTGAGCGGCGACATCGCCCTGAGTCTCGCGACGATGCCCGGCAAGAGGTCGATGACTCGCGCCACGTCCCGCTCCGTCGTCCACTTGCCCAGGCTGAATCGCAGGGAGCCGTGCGCCAGTTGATGTGATAACCCCAGCGCCAGCAGCACATGGGATGGCTCCAGGCTTCCGGAACTGCACGCGGAGCCGGTGGACGCGCAGATGCCCTCCATGTCGAGGTGCAGCAGCATGGACTCGCCCTCGACGTAGTCCACGCTGATGTTGACGTTGTTAGGCAGCCTCGTCACCGGATGGCCGTTCAGCCGCGTATCACCCATCCGTTCCAGGAGACCCTTGATGAGCGCGTCACGCAGCCGCGTGAGCCGCTCTGCCTCTGCGGCAATCTCCTGCTGCGCCATTTCCGCCGCCTTGCCAAGCCCCACGATTCCGGGGACGTTCTCGGTGCCCGACCGTCGCCTGTGCTCCTGTCCTCCCCCGTGGATGAAGGGGCTGAGCTTTGTGCCCTTTCTGACGAAGAGCGCACCGACTCCCTTCGGGCCGTAGAGCTTGTGGGCGGACAGCGAGAGCATGTCTATGCCGGCTTCGTCCACAGCGATGGGGACGTGTCCGACCGTCTGCACGGCATCCGTGTGGAAGTAGACGCCTGCTTCCTTCGCTATTCTGCCTATAGCGGCGATGGGCTGTATGGTGCCGACCTCGTTGTTGGCGTGCATCACCGAGATGAGCATGGTCTTCCCCGTGATGGCCTTGCGCACAGCATCTGGGTCGACCATACCGTGACCGTCCACCGGCAGGTAGGTGACGTCGGTTCCTCTTTTCTGCAGAAAGCCGCACGTCTCCAGCACGGCATGGTGCTCGATGGTGGTGGTGATGATATGGTTGCGGCCCGTGTCTGCCGCGAAGGCCACGCCTTTCAGGGCCGCATTGTCTGCCTCGGTCCCGCCACCGGTGAAGACGATCTCGTCTTCACGCGCGCCTATCAGGGCTGCCACCCTTGCTCTAGCCTCGGTTATCGCCGCTCTGGACTCGCGCCCGTAGGAATAGATGCTGGCGGCATTGCCGAAGGACTCGGTGAAGAACGGCGTCATCGCCGCAAGTACGTCAGGGTGTGTCGGCGTCGTAGCCGCATAGTCAAGGTATGTTCGTTGCATCAGCGTTCCCCCCAGTCTTCCGTCCGCGGTCCCTGTCCGGGCCCCACGCGGAGCCGAATCACGCGCCATTCTACGTCACTTTCGAGCCGTCCCGCACACCGGTCGCCCCGAATTGCCCTCATCAGATGCCGTCTCCCCCGTGGAACTGCCCGGTCCCGTTCTGTCTTGAGTTCCCCGCTCGCGCCACAGGGGCGGCGATTCCGGCCAGCCTCTCGTCGTCCCTCACCCGGTCCTGGATTTCGTCGCGTTTCTCGACTATGAGCCGTATCGCTTCCGCGACCGGATTGGGCGCGCCACGCCGCTCCGTGTCTCGAATCGGTTCGCCGGGGTCCCCCAGGATCCTGCCGGGAACGCCAACGACCGTGGCTCCCGGCGGGACCGGCTTCGTTACCACCGAGCCTGCCCCGATCCTGGCCCCTTCTCCTATGGTGATGGGGCCCAGCGCAACAGCGCCTGCTCCCATGGTCACGGCATTCTCGAGACGAGGGTGCCGCCTCTTCTTCTCCATCGTCGTTCCTCCCAGCACCACTCCCTGGTACAGCAGCACGTCATCGCCAATCTCGGCGGTCTCGCCGATGACCACGCCGGCGCCATGGTCGATGAAGAACCGCTTGCCTATCTGGGCGCCGGGATGTATCTCGACGCCCGTCAGAAAGCGGTTCACATGAGAAAGGTATCGGGCCGGGAACCACAGCCGGTGCTTCCACAGCCAGTGGGCAGGACGGTGCAGCCACAGGGCGTGCAGCCCCGGGTAGCAGAAAAGCACCTCCGACACGCTCCTGGCTGCGGGGTCTCTGGCGAACACCGTGCGAACGTCCTCCCGCAGCGTCTCAAACGTCCTGGTGCTCATTGCCCCACCATGACCGGGACCCTTGGTTTCCTCTTCCACGTTGTCCCCTGCGGTGAATCCTCAAGGACTATCCCGGCCTCATCAAGTCTGTCGCGAACCACATCTGCCTGCTGCCACTGCTTCTCTCGTCTCAGTCGGTTCCGCAGGTCTACAAGGCCTTCGATTGCTGCCCCGGTATCGGTCGGCTCTCCGTCCGGCACGGAGCGGTTCAGTTCGGCGTAGACCGAAGCGATTGCCCCTGCGATACCCCCGTCATCCTGCGCCTCCGCCCGGGGCGAATCGAGAGTCAGTCCCAGGACGCCGCTCAGTTCCAGAAGGGTGTCCCGGGCCTCTCTCACATCGGCGCCTGCCGCCTTATGGCGGTTGATCTCCCTGGCCAGTTCATACAGCACGACGAGCGCCCTGGGAGCATTGAAGTCGTCGTCCATCGCTTCGATGAACCTGTCGCGAAAGCTCGCGACACCGATGCTGCCCGCAGCCATGTCATCGGAGTCGTTGCCGCCCGCCGCCTGTCGCAGGCGCTCTGCGTTCTTCTCCGCTGCCAGCAGAGCTTCGTCGCTATAGGAGAGAGGGCTGCGATAGTGTGAGCTGAGCACCAGGATTCGCAGACCGTCGGCGCTGGACTTCCGCAGCGTCTCCCTGATGGTCACGAGGTTGCCCAGCGACTTGCTCATCTTCTCCTTGCCGCTCTGCAACAGCCCGTTGTGCATCCAGAATCGGACGAAGGGCTTCTTACCCGTGTAGCTCTCAGACTGGGCTATCTCGTTCTCGTGGTGTGGGAACATCAGGTCCTGTCCGCCGCCATGTATGTCGAGCGTTTCACCGAGGTGCTTCAGCGACATGGCAGAGCACTCGATGTGCCAGCCGGGCCTGCCCGGGCCCCAGGGGCTGTCCCAGTACGGCTCCCCCGGCTTGGCAGCCTTCCACAGGGCAAAATCCATGGGATGTTCCTTGTCTTCGCTGCGGACTGCGGTCAGGTCGGCGACCATCGACTCCACTGTGCGGTGCGACAGCTTGCCGTAGTCGGGGACGCTGCGCACCCGGAAGTAGACGCTGCCCCCCGACTCATACGCATGGCCGTTGTCCATCAGTCCCCGAGTTACCTCGATGATCGTGGGAATCTCGTCCGTCGCCCTCGGGTAGACGTCGGCAGGAAGAACGTTCAGGCTGTCCATGTCCTGCAGGAACCGGGCGGTGAACTTGTTCGCCAGTTCCTGGGGAGAGACTCCCTGTTGAGCTGCGCGTTCGATAATCTTGTCGTCCACATCGGTCACGTTCTGTACGTACTTCACCGGGTACCCATGGAACTTGAGGTAGCGCCGGATGACGTCGAAGACGATGTTGCTCATGGCGTGTCCGATGTGCGTTTCCGAATACGGAGTGACGCCGCAGACATACATCTTCACTTCATCGCTTTGCGGCGTGAACTGCTCTTTCTGTCCCGAGAGGGTGTTGTATATCTTCATTGCGGTCCTCCTTGTTCTGTCTCACGTCGTGCGCGGGCGCTCACTCGTCCTCGAACAGCCATGTCGAGAGGTAGCGCTCACCGGTATCGGGCAGGATGACCACAATCAGCCTGCCCTCGTTCTCCGGCCTGTGTGCCACCTGCAGAGCCGCCCAGGTCGCGGCGCCGGACGAGATGCCGGCGAGTATCCCTTCCTCCTTCGCCAGTCTTCGCGCCATCTTGCCTGCGTCTTCGTTGGCCACCTGGACGATCTCGTCTATGAGATCGGTGCGCAGCACGGCGGGAACGAAGCCGGCGCCGATGCCCTGAATCTTGTGGGGACCAGGCTTGCCTCCGGACAGCACCGGCGAAGCCGCCGGCTCCACCGCGATGGCCTTGAAGCCCGGTTTTCGCGACTTGATGATCTCGGCCACACCTGTGATGGTGCCGCCGGTTCCAACGCCGCTCACCAGGATATCGACGGCGCCGTCGGTGTCTCGCCAGATCTCTTCAGCGGTGGTGAGGCGGTGTATCTCCGGATTGGCAGGGTTGTTGAACTGCTGGAGCAATACGTAATTCGCGTTCTCGCGCGCCAGTTGCTCGGCCTTGCGTATGGCTCCGGGCATCCCCTCGGCGCCGGGGGTCAGCACCAGCTCGGCCCCGAAGACCGCGAGGAGCTGCCGGCGTTCAACAGACATCGTGTCCGGCATCGTGAGTATGAGCCGGTACCCCTTCGCTGCACTTACGAATGCGAGCGCAATGCCCATGTTGCCGCTGGTGGGCTCGATGAGCACCGAGTCCTTCTTGAGCAGTCCTCTGGCCTCGGCATCGACGATCATCGCCACTCCCAGCCTGTCCTTCACGCTGGATATGGGATTGAACGACTCCAGCTTGGCCACCACCTTCGCCTTCGCTCCGTCAGTTACCCTGTTCAGAGTGACCAGGGGTGTGTTGCCGATGAGTTCTGTCGAGTCACCGGCTATGCCTCTCGTGACCTGCGCAATCTCTATTGTCTTGTACCGCAGTTTGCTAACCTGTGGTGTCATCTTCTTGTTATCTCCCTATTCGTCGTGTATGTGTCAGGCATCTTGTGGCTGGAAGCACCATTCAAACCCACACTCATCACTCAAGAACGCCGACGTCTCCTTCCCTTCACCGCAGCCGGTTGTCCTGCCGCGCTGCTTACAGGCGAAGGCACTACAGGGCGCTTCACGCGGCTGAGCCTCCGTCGTCTGGCCGGTGGGCCGGAGCACCTCGTTCATCGAGCCCGTTCGATACCCCTCAAGGTCAAGGCTGACGTACGTGTACCCTTGCCGCCTGCACGCGTCGATGATGAGCCTGCGTGTTCCGGGCACAACGGTCCGGTCCAGTTCCTCGCTCGCAATTTCGATCCGCGCCAGGTCTCCGTGGTCGCGCACCCTCACCTGGCGGAAACCCAGGTCTCGAATGCTCCGCTCCGCTCCGCCGAGGCGGTCGAGAAGCTCGACCGTTATCTCGTGTCCGTACGGAACGCGGGAAGCCAGGCAGGCGCCTGACGGCAGGTCCCAGTTCGGTAGACCCCGCCGCTGCGCCATCGTTCGTACGAGGTTCTTGCTGAAGCCCAGTTCGGCGAGTGGCGATCGGACTCCGAACTCCCTGGCGGCTGACCGCCCCCGCCGGGTGTCCAAGTAGTCATCGCGGTTCGTGCCGTCGAGGACCGCGGAAGCGCCCTCCCGTGCGGCTATGGCGGCCAGTTCACCGAACAGCTCTCGCTTACAGTAGTAGCAGCGGTTGTGCGGGTTGGCGCGGTACGCCGGATCGTCCATTTCACGGGAGGCAATCAACTCGTGTCGTGCCCCCAGAAGCTTCGCCACAGCGACAGCCTGCTCCTTCTCCTCACCGGGGTACGACGCGGAACAAGCGGTGACTGCCAGGACATGCCGGCCCAGCGCATCCCGTGCTGCAGCGAGCAGCAGGCTGCTGTCCACTCCTCCGGAGAACGCCACTACCACGCTGCCCATATCGGCAATCGTCGATGTGAGCCGGGCGTATGCGGTCCGGGTGTCCTCTTCGCTGACGCGTGTCAGCTCAACTTCACTGTGTGGCCTGTGTGTAGTTGCCACGTGCTGCCTCCTCTTCAGGCGTATGTCCTGCGTCGCCTTTCCGGATCGGGGACTTGCGTTCGCTTCACCGGTGTCGCTGTCCCGGTGCACCCGGCTGATTGCGGCAACGTGACAACAACAGAGGTTGTGCGAACTGGTTGTGGAAGCGATCCGGCCCCGGAGAGCGTCAATGCTCTCGGCGGGAATGGGTCGAGCATCCAGAAGTGCGGCAGGGCCTACAGTGAGGAGGGGACAGGTACTTGATGAACCGTCTCCCGCTAGGCATGTGAGCGTTGAGTCTCAGTCTGGCGGTGACTGCGAGGAGGTCTCGATTCAACTGTACGACATCGATTGACGCCTCACGAGGGGAGGCCCAATCAGAGACGGTTGAATAGATGACTGTTTTCATCATCATTATCAACTATATGACATCGCGCGGTTCACAGTCAAGTCCTGGTGGTGGGCTGTGTTGATGGTCTACGATTCTGTCCTCCCCTAAGCGTTCAGCGAAAATGTCCGCATGCAGGAGGTGCTGGCGTTCGCGCAAGAGGCGAGACGGAGTGTCGGAGAAGGCGTAGTTGGGGACGTCGGTGTGTCATAGTGGAGGATGCGTGGGGACAGGGAATGTGGGAACGCGGTGGGCGTCGCCAACGGTGTTGTAGGCACATCAAGTCACCCTGCCGCATGCTCGTGCCTGACTATCTCCGGCGAGCAACGCACGTCAAGAGGGAGGAAAGGTGCACTTTCGGCGACCACAAGTGCAGAAAATGTGGTTGGATGGGGGCGGAATCATACTAATGGGGCTTGACAGAGCGTATGGCCTTACGTAGCATGACCTTGGTGGCAAAGATTCAGCTACTAATGTGGAGATACTGGTTTAAGGAGGGGGAAATGCTGAGATTGTGTAGGACGGGTACACGGACAAGTCTAACGATATTCATGGCGCTGGCGCTGGTGCTTGCCGGCGCTTTTGTGCCGGGTCAGGTGCTGGCCGTCGGAGTCGCGCCGTCGCTCGGTGTTGCAGATAGTTTTGCTGTCTTGGGGTTCTCAACGGTGACCAACACGGGCAACACCGTCCTTTCTGGAGACTTGGGACTATACTCTGGGACTTCGATTACTGGCTTCTTTGGTACTACCGCCAACGAGGGGCCCGGGATTGTAACAAACGGAACCGTACACCAGACTGACGCAGTTGCGCAGCAGGCTCAGATTGATGCGACCACTGCGTTCAACAATCTGATGGGACAGACGTTCGACTACGACTACACCGGTACCCCGGATCTGTCCGGAATGACTCTCACTCCAGGCGTCTACAACTTTGATGCGACGGCGAGTATTGCGGTGGGGCAAACACTCACGCTCGACGCTCAGGGCGACCCCGACGCGGTATTCATCTTTCAGGTAGGCAGCGCTCTGACAATAAACAGCGGCGCGCAAGTTATCGTCATCAATGCCCCTCCGGATTTCTGCAACAAGTTCTGGGCCGTCCAGGAGTCGGCTACTCTCGGCACCGGTAGCGTCACCCAGGGAACCATTATCGCGGGCTCGAGCATCAGCGTGCTCAGCGGCGCAAGTCTGTACGGAAGGGCCATAGCCCTTACCGGTGCGGTGTCACTGGACACCAACGGCGTCACCGTTCCTTGCCAGGCAGAGCCCCCCACCTCTCCTCCCTACACCCTGGAGATATTCAAGTTCAATGACCTGGATGGGGACGGGAACTATGAGCCACTGACGGAGTTCCCCCTGGCCGACTGGCAGTTCAATGTCTTCGATTCGGGCGCCACTCCTTTGGGGGGCAATCCCTACAGCACCGATGAGTTCGGTTTCATCGTCATACCGGGATTGGCGGCGGATGACTACACCGTCTACGAGGTAACGCAGACCGGCTGGGATCTCACCACTTCTAACCCTCAGACGGTGACGGTGTCCGCCAGTCATGGAGAAAGGGCGGTCTTCGGCAACCAGCTGGCAGAGGGCACACTGGCCATCTTCAAGTTCAATGACATCAACGGAGACGGAATATATAGCCCGCTTGATGGAGATGAACCCCTGTCCGGCTGGGCCTTCGACGTCACCGGACCCAGTGCCTACAGTGATTCCGGCACCACCGGCACTGACGGCTTCCTCCTCTTCACGGGCCTGGCGCTGGGCGACTACGAGGTAACCGAAACGGTACAGCTCAGTTGGGGTGTCACCACCGGCAACCCTCAGACAGCCACGTTGTCCGCGGGCACCGGAACGGTCGTCCGCTTTGGTAACCTCCAGCTTGCGCCGGGGACCCTGGAGATCTTCAAGTTCAATGACCTGGATGGGGACGGAGTCTATGACCCCCTTGATGGAGAGACACCGCTGTCCGGCTGGGACTTCGATGTTGACGGACCGGGTGGTCCCTACAGTGGTACCACCGACGCCAATGGTCTGTACACACTGACCAACCTGGGGCCGGGCTTGTACACTGCCACAGAAACGGTGAAGGTCGGCTGGTCTGTCACGACCTTGAACCCGCAGACGGCCGAATTGGACGTGGAAGGCGGGGCAAGATTGAACTTCGGCAACCAGTTCACGTTCGTGCCTCCGTCTCCCTCTTCCGCGATGCCGGTGGGTGGCGAGGCCAGTCCCGTCAACAAGGTCGGACTCCTGATGCCGTGGCTCATTGTTCTGGCAGTAGTTGCCGGGGTTGCCATGGTAGCGAAACGCAGATTGCACAGCGACAGGTAGTCGTACACAAGTGTTCGAACAATGGGACCGGGTACCCCTCCCCGGTCCCATTTTCTTGTTTGGAATCACCGCGCGCACCCACTGCGCCTTCTTCAGACATGGTTGCTCCTGCACGCTGACGCCGGTGGCGAATCTCGTGCCCCCCTGGTTGGCCACGCCGTATCCTTGAGGAATGGCCTGGCGTGCTACTGTTGCTGCGAACCGGACCGGGACGGCGCGGGTGCTGCCGCGGGGGACCACGGCGGCGGGAGATGATGCCGGCGTGTGAGGAACGTCTCCGGAGCGGGCTGGTGACGGCCGTTCGGTCAGTCACATGAGGGTGCTAGAATGGGCACTGAACGCGACACGAGCACATAGCGCATGACGGGACGCAGCAGCAAGCCGAAACCACGCGCACAGCGCGCCGATCGCGATGGGCGTGCCTGGCTCTGGGTGGCAGGCATCGGTTTCGCGGTGGTCATAATCCTGGGGTTCCGTCTGATGATGCCGCAGTCGGGCAGTCTCGATGCCGACCTGCGGGCCGCTCTCATCGACCAGCTCTCCCCCACCCTCCCCAACGATGAGTTTCGCGCCTCGGTGGTTGACTATGTCGAGGATTTCGGCTTGCCCGTGGATGTGTACGAGGGGGACGCGGTCGATGTGGGGCTCTACCGTTCCCTTGGCCGGCAGAACTACGGCGTGCTGGTGATACGCTCCCACTCCGGAATACTTGAACTGGAAGGGTCTCAGGCTGAACGCGTGACCGCTCTGTTCACCAACGAGCCCTACAGCCAACGCAAGTATGTGTCTGAGCAGCTTGGTGACCGGCTACTCATCGTGAGGCCGTTTGAAGAGGATTCCGAGCTCACGTTTGGAATCACTCCTCAGTTTGTGCGTCAGAGCATGGAGGGGCGTCTGCCCGCGACAGTCGTCATTGTGGCCGGGTGCTCCATCCTTGGCCGGACCGACCTCGCTGAGGCGCTCATCGCCCGCGGCGCATCTGTAGTCATCTCGTGGGACCGCTCCGTTGGCCTTGCCCACGTGGATGAGGCTACCGCCGTACTTGTTCAACACCTCCTGAATGACCGTATGACGGTGGAGCGAGCCGTCGTTGCCACGATTGTTGAAGTGGGACCCGATCCGGAGTACGGCGCCTCTCTGAGGTTCTATCCTCCTGCGGCTGGCGCGCGCACGGCTGTGGAACTCCTTGCAGGACCCGCCTGAACACTCGCAAAAGCCATTGACATTTACGAGTGGCGGTCCCTATAGTAAATAAGAGGCATCTGCCTTCGGGCAGATGCCACATGTTCTTGAGGCCTTTGCCGGCGTCCTGCGGGTCCAATTGATAGTGGCCGTCACCCGGAATAACCCCATTGGGGCGGTGGCCCTTTCGTATCCGATGGAGTGGTCGATACGCTGGCTGGCTTGTATCTCACAAGTAAGGAGGTGAGTATGCAACAGAGAGAGCAACTAGCGACGCGGTTGGGCTTTCTGCTGGTGGCGGCGGGTTGTGCCGTCGGCATCGGCAACATCTGGCGGTTCGGCTACATCACCGGCCAGAACGGTGGAGCCGCCTTCGTCGTCGTTTATCTCATATTCCTGGCTATCCTCGGCTTCCCCGTGATGACCATGGAGTTCGCTATTGGTCGTGCCGCTCAGAAGAACCTGGCAGGCGCGATGACGGCGCTCGAACCGAAGGGCAGCAAGTGGCATATCTATGGCCACCTCGGCATCCTCGGCAATCTCATTCTGATGATGTTCTACACCACGGTTGCCGGCTGGACCCTGGCGTACCTGTATCACAGTGCGGCAGGACACCTGATAGGCAAGAGTCCGGACCAACTGGGCGGGTTCTTTGGAGGGTTGCTTGGCAACACCAACGAACTGATGCTCTGGGTCTTCCTCGTGGTCCTTATCGGTTACGTCATCTGCGCTGCCGGCCTGAGGGCCGGCGTTGAACGCGTTGGCAAGCTGATGATGAGTGGGCTCTTTGTCCTCCTCATCATCCTCGCGGTGAGGGCGGTGACCTTGCCCGGCGCGGGAGCGGGCCTTGATTTCTATCTCAGGCCTGACTTCTCCAAACTGAGCTGGAGCGGCGTCTATGCTGCGATGTCTCAGGCGTTCTTCACCTTGAGCCTCGGTATCGGCAGCATGGCTATCTTCGGCAGCTACATCTCGAAGAAGCGCGCCCTTGCGGGTGAGTCGATTCGTATCATCGGCATAGACACGTTTGTCGCGCTGATGGCGGGCTTGATCATCTTTGCCACCGCGTTCGCGTACGACGTCGACCCCGGTGCGGGTGCCGGCCTTGTCTTCATCACCCTGCCGAACATCTTCAATGCGATGGCGGGTGGACAGATATGGTCGGTGCTCTTCTTCCTGCTCCTCGTGCTGGCGGCCATGACGACCGTCGTCGCGGTCTTTGAGAACCTGACCGCCTACGCGATGGACCAGTGGGGCTGGAGCCGCAAGAAGGCCGTCGTCATCGAAGGTATCGGGGTGTTCGTCCTGTCCATTCCATGCGTCCTGGGTTTCAACGTCTGGAGTTCTATTCAGACGCTGCCCGGCGTTGAAGGTTCCAGCTTCATCGATCTCTGGGACTTCATCGTGAGCTACACACTTCTGCCGGTCGGCTCCCTTATCTTCGCCCTGTTCTGTGCCCACAGGTTCGGCTGGGGCTGGGACAGCTTCATCAAGGAAGCCAACTCCGGCGAGGGAATGAAGTTCCCCGTCGGACTCAAGTTCTACTGTGGCGTTGTCCTGCCGCTGATTATCCTCGTGGTCCTCGTGGTGGGGTACGTGCAGTTGTTTGGAGGATAGGATTCGGTTCGCTGGAATGCTCAAGAAGGGAGGCCCTGGGGCCTCCCTTCTCTTATTGCCGCTGTTTCACAGAGGGGCTAGATGCGCTGCAGCAGCTCCCGGTACTTGTCCATTCGCATCGTCTTGCCTTCGGACTGCACCATCCATGTCATCCAGCATAGCTCTATGGGGCGGTATCCGGTGGCATCCGCGATGCGCGCAATGGTGTCGATAAGCTCCAGGTCTCCTGCGGTGGGCAAGGGAGCACCAGCCTCGGAAACGATGTCGGCGATGACCCTGCGGACAATCTTGTCCGGCATGGATGTATCTACGCCGCCCATCATCCTCAGATATTGGTACGTGTTGATGCCCACTCCCTTCACTGTCCCTACGGGGTCCCGAGCCCATGTCTCAAGTGGCGCACGGGCAGCCCACATACGCAGCGCGGCAGCGTCGTCGGTGGTGTCGTTCACAAGGCATGCCGCAGCATCGCTCGCCATGCGCCATGAACGCCGGTTCTTCCACAGTGGCGCAACGTCTTCATAGGACAGGACGGAAAGCTCCCGCAGATTGCGGGGAGCGCGGCCCTCGTTCATCCGCTCTTCGTACCTCGCGACAGCCGGCACTACCGCCGTGAAGTAGTTGAGACCGATGGACATGAACGCGGCGTCGACGAGCATCAGTGTGACGCTGCCGCCCCAGCGCTGTGTCGCCAGACAGCGCTCGCAGTGGGAGCGCAGCCCCCCGCATGGCGCCATGTAGCGGTCAACCACCTCCCGCAGTCGCGTCACTTCAGCGCAGGACATTCCGTTGCCACACATACGGATGAAGATGATACCATGCGCGTGAAGACGCCATGCGCCCTGAAATGCAGGAGTAGGGTGTTGTTTCGTTTCGAAGGAGGTTCTATGCCGACACTGTTCGAGGAAGTCTCTCTGTCGGAAATGACGCTGCGCAATCGATTCGTGCGGTCTGCTACGTTTGAGGGGATGGCTGACACCACAGGGGCTGCCCGGGATGCTCTCGTGAACCTGACCGAGGACCTGGCGAAAGGGGAGGTGGGTCTCATCATCAGCAGCCACGCGTACGTTGAGCCTAGGGGTCGGGTTCGGGCGTCACAGCTCGGAATTCATAACGACTCGCTCGTGCCCGGCCTGTCACGGCTTGCGGACGCCGCTCATGCCCACGGTTCGAGGACGCTGGTGCAGATCGCTCACGGCGGCTGTACTGCGAACGATCCCGACGGCGAATGGGTCGGCCCCTCCGCGATGACGCTGCCCGACGGGCGCACGTGCCGGGAGCTGTCGAAGGCCGAGATACGGAACATCGTCAGTGACTTCCGTCGCGCCGCCAGGCGGGCAATGGACGCGGGCTTCGATGGCGTGCAGATTCATTCGGCGCACGCGTACTTGCTGAATGAGTTCCTTTCTCCCTACTTCAACCGGCGTACGGACGAGTATGGCGGTAGCCTGATCAACCGCGCGCGCATCCACCTCGAGGTGCTCCGCGCTGTCCGTGACGAGGTGGGGGACGGTGTTCCCGTATTCATCAAGATCAACTCGGATGACTTCCTTGACAATGGCTTCACGCGCAAGGAGATGGTCGAGGTGGCGCGCATGCTCGAGAAGGAGGGCATCACTGCGGTGGAGATAAGCGGCGGTACGCCGTTCAGTCCGGCCGACCGCGGCTTCTCCCGTCCGGGGATGCAGCCTCCACAGGAAGAGGTGTATTACCTCGATGCCGCGAAGATGTTCAAGGATGCGGTGTCAGTCCCGCTCGTCCTGGTCGGCGGCATCCGCACGTTCGCCGTGACCCAGAAGCTGGTCGAAGAAGGGGTCGCTGATTTCATCGCGTTGAGCCGGCCCCTCATCCGTGAGCCGCACCTGGTGCGGCGCTGGCACGAGGGCGACACCGGCACGTCGACGTGCATACACTGCAACCTCTGTTTCGGCCCCGCGCGTCTTGGCGAGGGCATCTACTGCGTCGCCGAGAGGAAGCAGAAAGAGGCAGCCAGAAAGGGGGCGTAGCCCGGCTGCTGACGGGTACTGTCGTGCGAGGGGCGCCGGAAGGCGCCCCTCGCACTGGTTTCTACTACGCGTACGGGTAGAAGATGAAGAAGAGCAGGCACAGCGCGAAGAGGACCCATGCCGCGGGGTGGATACCGCGAGCTTTCCCGGCAAATATCTTGCACAGCGGGTACAGCACGAACCCGCCGCATAGCCCCACTCCGAGGTTGTAGGTGAAGCTCATCAGGATGATGACGCCGAAAGCCGGGATGACCTCCGAGTAGTCCGAGAAGTCTATCTTCGCGATTGGGCTCACCATCAGGACTCCCACGATGATGAGGGCTGGAGCCGTTGCGGCCGAAGGTACCGCCGAGAAGAAGGGCGCGAAGAACAGCCCCAGCAGGAAGAGTAAGCCTACTACCACGGCCGTAAGGCCGGTTCGGCCGCCCTCCTCGATGCCCGCAGCCGACTCGATGTAGGTGCCGGTCGTGGTCGTTCCCAGGAGTGCGCCAACTACGGTTGCCAGCGCATCCGCGAGCATCGGTTTCTCGATTTCAGGCAGGTTGTTCTCCTCATCCAGGAAGCCTGCGCGCATCCCGACCCCGATGAGTGTGCCGACGGTGTCCAGGAAGTCCATTGTGAACATCGTGAGGATGACCGAGAAGAAGCCCCATGTGAGCGCGCCACCGATGTCGAGTTGCAGGAAGATGGGCGCCAGGCTGGGAGGCATCGAGACCCACTGGGCCGGCGCCTGCCCCACGCCGCCAACAAAGCCGATGAGCGCGGTGACGACGATGCCGAGGAGCAGTGAGCCTTTGATTCGCCGTATTAGCAGGAAGGAGATGAGCAGGGTTCCGAAAATGGCCAGCAAGGGCCCCTTGCTGGTGAGGTCTCCCACATGCACGGGCGCACCTGGCACTCCAACGACCACCAATCCAGCATTGTTGAGCCCTATGAAGGTGATGAAGAGGCCGATGCCCGCGGCGAAGCTCGCCTTCAGGTTCAGCGGGATGGCCTTGCTCATCGCGGCGCGTGCCCCGGTAAGGGTGAGTATCGTGAAGAGCACACCCCCGATGAAGACGGCGCCCAGCGCGGTCTGCCACGAGTACCCGAGGACGAGAACCACGGTGTACGCAACGAACGCGTTCTCCCCCATGTAGGGCGCTATGGCGAACGGCCTCTTCGCGTAGATGCCCATCACCAGAGTTCCGAAGGCGGCGGAAATGATGGTCGCCACCATGGATGGGCCGAACGGGATGCCCGCTGCCTCGAGGATTGCCGGATTGACCACGATGATGTAGGCCATCGTGACGAATGTGACCAACCCCGCGAGGATTTCGGTGCGGACCGTGGTGTGGTGTTCTGAGAGCTGGAAATACCTGTCGAGGAACGGACGCGGCATGCTGAGCCCTCCTTTTCTACTCTACGGGATGAATCGAGTCTACCATGGGCGCATCTGTTTGAGTAGAGGTTCTCTCCGTGTGTTTGAAGGCCCTGCAGACGGGCATCTCACCAGCGGTGTTCGGACCAGCGCGACGTTGGCTATTGGGCTAGCGGGATGATGAAACTCGCAGCAGCAGGTACGACCCGGATGTCTACCGGCGTGTAGCCTATGGCGTCGCCATCCGCCTGTACCGGGATCTGCTCGGCGCAATCTACCGTGATGGTCTTTGCGCTCGCTATGAAGCGAATGCTGAGACGTTTCTTTCGTACCAGCAGGACATCAAGGACGGCGTTTCCCAGCTCGGGTGGAGTGCCTTTATTGACATAACAAATCTCAGCTCTCCCATCATCGAGTTGTGCGTCGGAAGTGCGCAGTCGAGGCATCCACAGCGCCCCTGCATTGTCGACGAACAACTCGGCTGCGTCGATCTCTTGGGGACAGCCATCGATGGTGAGGTGGAACCGGCGTGTCTTCGCCTTGCGCATGCTTCGTACAACCGTGGCAACATACGCGAGGAGTTTGAGATAAGTCTTCTCCTCCGTGCGCAGGTCCGAGATGGAGAATGACGAGAGACCGGCGGATGCGTTGAGGAAGAACAGCCTTCCGGCTATGTCGAGGGCATCGATGTCACGGACTCGATGAGGTCCCAGCAGCAACTCCAGAGAACGTCTGGCTCCAAGTGGGATGCCGAGTAGTTGCGCCAGCATGTTCGAGGTACCCACCGGCACGATTCCTATGCGGCAATCCTTGCCGCGCAGCTGGCTCGCGACAAGTGATACCGTGCCGTCACCACCCACCACGACGAATTGTCGGACTCCCTCGTCGTATGCCGCGTCAAGCCTGGCCTTGAGTGCCTCAGTGTCTCTGAGATAGTGCACCTCACCGGTGACGCCCTCCGTCGTGAGGAACTCGCCGAGGCGTATCTGGACGAGCCACTTGGAGTAATTCCCGGATTTGCGGTTCACCACGAAGAAGAACTTTCGGCGAGCGATGGCGAGGCCACGGTGGACCGGAACGGTCAAAGCCTGCTCGCCGGCGGACTGTATCCCCATTCCCCGAGAACCTCCCATCACGATACCGTCTGCTATAATACCACCTCTTGTGCGTACACGAACAATGAGGACGCATCCCTCGCCCCCCTCGGCCTCCCGGTTCTTCTTCGGCTACTGGATTGTCGCCTTTGCGTTCCTTTGTCTCACCATTTGTATTGGCTGCGGCTCGTTTGTGTTCAGTCTCTTTGTCAGTCCTCTGCAGTCCGAACTTGCCTGGAGTCGCGGCGAGATTATGGTGGGCTTCACCATCTTCTGGGTCATGATGGGAGTGGCTTCGCCGCTCTTCGGTCGTGTGCTGGACAGACACGGAGCCCGCCGCGCGATTCCGCTGGGCGCCGTCGTGATGGGCTGTGGATTTGTGCTCCTCAGCGTGGTGCACAGCCTTCCCCTGTTCTATCTCGGCTACGTACTCGTCGGGACAGGGGCTGCGGGCATCGGCCCGGTGCCGACGAGCGCGATTGTGTCCAATTGGTTCAGGAAGAGGAGAGGAACTGCTGTTGGCATCACGTCGGCGGGCATCGGTGCAGGTGGTTTCATAATGGCGCCGGTTGTCGGGTATCTACTGGGAGCCTTTGACTGGCGAACCGCTTACCTTGCCATGGCTGTCATCGTCTGGGTCAGTATCATTCCATTGTCCCTGCTCCTCGTACGGACACGCCCTGAGGATGTGGGGCTTCACCCCGATGGGGCGCTGGAGGTGGAGGAGACTCACACAACTGGAGTGGGCAACGGAGTTGTGTGGGGGTTCTCCCTGCGCCAGGCCGCCGCCACGCTCCCGTTCTGGCTTATCGCTGTTTCATATCTGCTGGGCAACTTCAGCAGCATGGGTGGTCTGCAGGCTCAGGTACCCAATCTCAACGACATCGGCTTTCCGACTGCAACGGCGGCGGCGGCGCTTGGGGCGATCGGGTTTGGCAGCGGTGTCGGCAAGGTGTTCTTCGGATGGCTCTGCGATCGTATGCAACCCAGGTTCGTGAGCGCTATTGGACTCACTCTTCAGTGTGCAGCAGTGCTCATCCTGCTCCAGTTGCAGTCCGACTCGCCGATGGCTCTCATATGGACATACGCACTTCTCATGGGCTTTGGCGCCGGCAGTTGGCTGCCGACGATGTCGATGCTTGTGAGCAGGAGTTTCGGACTCGCCTTCTACGGCGCGGTATTCGGCGTAATCAACCTCGCGCAGAGTGTCGGGACTGCCATCGGACCTCTTGTAGCGGGGGTGATGTACGACACCATGGGCACGTACCGATGGGCATTCATGCTATTCGCTGCCCTCTATGGCATCGCGATTCCAGCAGTTCTGCTCGTTCGGCGCCCCAGAGTGCGCATGCCCGCGTGAGCCGGCGGCGCTGGTCATGCCCCCTAGTCGTACAAGGACACTTTGAAGACTACCTTGCTGACCTGTGCGGGGCCATCCCACTGGGTCTGCGGCATATGCGCCTCTCCCGGGAACAGGATCACGAAGTCGCCCGTCTCCATCTTCAGTTCTGTGTAGTCAGCCGGCGTCCCGAAGAACATGATGTCCTTCGCATCTTCGTACGGGGTCTTCACATCGAGTCCCGCCACCTTCGTCAACCCCATCATCTCGCGGCCGGAGAAGACCACCTGTATATCCGCGTAGACGCGGTGCGATTCGAAGCGACGCTCCTCTTTGGGCTTGGTGTTGTAGTTCTGGACCATGTAATAGAGCTTCTTGCCATCTACCTCATAGTTGCCCGCCTCTTTGGCGGCCAGATTGCCGGTCCTGAGCAGCGTAAACGCCTGCGCGAACCTCTTGCCGAGGAATTCGTATCGCGCCGAGTTCTCAAGCCTGTCGAGTATCATCGAAACATACCTCCAGTGCGGAATGATGCGAAGCTACCATGAGTCGGGTGTGAAGTCAATGCGACAATGCCGTGCCCCGGTTGACTCCTGGGAGAGGTTGCCCGAACCGAGAGACGTGCCGGGCGTGAGGAATGGTCTGGAGTGGGGCGAGGGTCATGGCAGGCAGTGGAGCATGACGCCACGCCCTCGCCCTGTGCTGTTGTTGCCGGCTACTCGCGTGTGTCGCCGCGCTGCCGCTCGAGTCGTTTCGACTCGCGCAGCACCGCCACCTGGGCGACAATCCCGATGACGAAGAAGACGGCGATGGGTATCAGGAAAGGAACAACTTCCGCCATACCACACCTCCTTCTCTGGATTCCGGGCGCGCCCGGAACGTTGGCCATCCACGGCGCGTCCCAACTAGAGTGTAGAGAATCTTTCGCTGATTGGACAAATGGAGAGGGTGTGGCGGCGTCGACTTGACACGGCAGGGCCGGCGTCACCAGCGTAGACGCCGGGGGCACGGAACAGTGACTCACCTGGCCCTGTTATGCTGCAAGAGGGAGGTGCAGTGACATGAGAAATGTATGCGTGGCGCTGGCTCTTCTCCTGCTTTTCGCCGGTTGCTCTTCGCCGGCGGAAGTCCCCGAACAGCAACAGGAGCCATGGGATTCCTTTGAGTTGCCACAGCCGCTTCTCGCGGGGAGTGTATCGGTTGAAGAGGCGCTTCTTGACCGCAGATCTGTCAGAGAGTACTCAGACAAATCTCTGAGTCTGGAGGAAGCGTCCCAGTTACTCTGGGCGGCGCAGGGTGTGACCGCGGATTGGGGAGGGCGCACCGCTCCCTCGGCCGGAGCACTGTATCCGCTTGAACTGTATCTGGCGGCTGTTCGCATCGAGGGCCTCGCCGCCGGAGTCTACAAGTACGTTCCGAATGGACACGCGCTGGTTGTAGTGCACCAGGGCGACGTGGCGCGGGAGCTGGCCGACGCCGCTCTTGGACAGGGCAGCGTTCGCGACGCGGCGGCTGTGCTGGCCTTCACCGCGGTGTACGAGCGAACGTCGGCGAGGTACTCCGAGCGTGGCATACGCTATGTCCACATGGAGGCGGGACATGCCGCGCAGAACGTTTTGCTGCAGTCCTCGGCCCTTGGTCTCGGTTGCGTGGTCGTGGGCGCTTTCGACGATGACGCCTTGAGGGAGGTGCTGAATGCACCGCTTGAGGAGACTCCACTGTGTCTGATTCCCGTGGGTGCGTTGCCGGTCGGCAACTCATGAATGGTAACCCCGCTTGCCATGCTGCAACGGGCGAGAGTACCATCGTAGCTGGCGCGCGCGCATATACGGAGGTGCAGTATGGAGTGCATGTCGTTGACGGAGGCTATGGTCAGTCGGAAGAGCATCCGCGGCTTCACAGCGGCTCCCGTGCCGAGAGAGGCGCTGACACGCATCATTGAGCTGGCAATCCAATCGCCCTCCGCGTCCAACGCGCAGCCATGGGAGCTCGCCGTGGTGACGGGGGCTCCTCTGGCGGAGTTGAACAGGCGTGCCGTGGAACTGCGAGCCGCGGGGGCGCCTGTCAATCCTGACGTGGCGCCGGCAGACCTGTTCGGGGATTACCTCAAGCGGCGACGGGAGGTGGGCATCCAGGTCTTCAAACTGCTCGGTATTGAGCGACACGACATGGCCGGCAGGGAGGCGTGGAACCGGAAGGCGCTGAGGTTCTTTGACGCGCCGGTGGGTGTCTTGATCTACACGGATGGCACACTCGAGCGCGCGCGGACCGATTTCGACCTGGGTCTGCTGACGGAGGCCCTCTGCCTCGCAGCCATGTGCTTTGGACTGGGCACGTGCATCGACCAGCAGGCTCTCAGCTATCCAGAGTTGATTCGCGAGATAACCGGCATCCCGGAGGGTAGCCGCCTTACCGCAGCCGTTGCCATTGGCTACCCGGACTGGGACTTCCCGGCGAACAAGCTCGACAGCACGCGCGAGCCCGTTGCGGCCGTTACTTCGTGGCACGGTTTCGACTGAGCGACCGAGCGGTGTTCGCGTCGGCACGGCGCCGTTGCGTCGTACCGCGGAGTCGGTAGTCGGTTCCACTTGGCTTCGAAACAGACTATACTGAGGCACTTGTGGCTGGTGCCGTGGTCACCGGAATGGAGCATCGCCGACTGTGAGTCTTCCTCCCGTCTTGTTCATCCATGGCATGTGGGCCGACCACGCGCACTGGAACCGGTTCCGCCGTTGCTTTGAGCATCTCGGCTTTGAGACACACGCTGTCACCCTGCTGGGTCACACCACCCCCCAGGACAAGGCCGACCTGCGGCAGGTGGGCATCATGGACTTCGTCGCTCAAGTGCAGACCAGGATAAGGTCCCTTCCCGCTGCGCCGGTCGTCATCGGACACAGCATGGGGGCACTGGTGGCGCAGAAGCTGGCGGAACTCGAGAGGGTTCGCGCTCTTGCATTGCTCGGCCCCGTTGCTCCCGGAGGCGTATCCCCGGTGCGGCCATCCGTGGCGCTGTGCATCGCAGGCAACGTATTGGACGTGTTGCTGCGCAGGCCCTTTATGATACCGGCGCGCAACGCCCGTTACGGCATCCTCAACACGCTCCCTCCTCGACTGCAGGACGTTGTGTATGAGTCGTTCCTATATGAATCGGGAAGGGCTCTGTCGGAGATGCTGAGAGGCGCGATCTCTGTGGATGAGCGCAGAGTCGACTGTCCGGTGCTGGTTGCGGTCGGCGCCATGGACCGGGCCACTCCCCCTTCGGTCGCCCGGCGCATCGCGCGGAAGTATGGCGCGGAATATCGCGAGTACCCCGGGCAGTGCCATTTCCTCGGGGCATCGCACGAGGCCATGGGAGACATCGCTGAGTGGGTTGTCGGAAAGGTGCAGCGATGAATGGTCTATCGGGCAAGAGCTGGCGGGAGTCTCGCATCGGCCGGTTTGTCCCCGGTCTCGTGCTTCTGTTCGCGTTTGCGCATTTCGCGCACCATCTGGTCACCGCGCTGCCTGTCCCGCTGCTGCCGTTCATTCGTGATGAGTTCAACCTCGACTACACGAGCGTGGCACTGGTGGTGTCTGCGTTCTCTATTCCGTATGGCTTCTCTCAGTTGCCGGCAGGTTGGCTTGCCGACCGTTTCGGTGCGAGGCGTCTCATCCTCGTTGGAATCAGCGGAGTGGCGCTGTCCGGCCTTTTGGTTGGACTCTCCACCAGCTACACGATGCTGCTGGTCGCGCTGTTTCTCATGGGGGTGCTTGGAGGGGGATACCATCCCTCCGCGCCTGCCGCTATATCGCAGGTGACCGAACCCTCGCGTCGTGGACGGGCGCTTGGCTTTCATATGATCGGGGGCAGCGCCAGCTACTTCCTCGCTCCACTTGCTGCCGGCGCGCTCGCGGCTGTGTGGGGCTGGCGCATGCCTTTCGTCGCCCTCGCCGTTCCGGCCATCATCTTCGGTGGCGTGTTCTTCGCGATACTTGGACGGAGGGAGCGCGCCGCCCGGACCGTCCGGGCATCTGCTCAGCCTGTCGCCGGCGCAGCAAAACCGGACGGGGCTGTCGAGAAGATCGACTGGCTGCGGATGGGCACATTCCTGGTGTTGACCAGTGTGAGTGCTGCTGCCGTGCTGGCGGCCGTCTCGTTCATCCCACTGTACCTGGTGGATGTCCATGGCTACGCGGAACATAACGCCGCAATTGGCGTCGCCCTGTTCTATTCCACCGGTCTCTGGTCCGCGGTTGCCGGAGGCTATCTCTCTGACCGCATCGGCAGAGTGAGAGTTGTCGTACTGTTCGGACTTCTTGCGGGTCCGGCGGTTGCGATCCTTGACTTGACCGGCTCGACGCTTATCGTGATGGGGCTTCTGGTCTTCCTGGGCGTGGGGATGTACGCCCGGGCGCCCGCCTCCGAGTCGTATGTCGTCGGCCATACTCCCGGTGGCAAACGCTCCACGGTGCTTGGCATGTACTACTTTGGCTCGATGGAAGGCAGCGGCGTGCTCGCACCGGTGTTGGGATATCTCATCGACCACTACGGGTTCAGCACTTCATTCCTGTTCACAGGCATCGGCTTGCTGGTCGTTGCGATTGTCTGCGCGGTCATTCTTCTCCGCGGCTCCCCCTCCGATTGATGTTCATCTCGCGGCGGACTACCATCTGTGACGCGAATACAATGAACGCAGAGACTGAGGACGCTCGCATCCCCGCCGGTTTGCTGCACCGGTTGGCGACGTTGCGTGGTGCGCATGGAGTCGTCCATCCGCGGTTTGGCGACCTGTCACTCTCTGACGCCGTCCGCATGTCGGGCGCTCCTTATCGCCCCCCCGCTCATCCCGCCATCGATGATGTCATCATCCACCTGACCGTCACGGGGCGCTGCAACGCCAGGTGCGACGGTTGCATCAATACGTCGCTTGAGTCCGGTTGCCGTGAGAGAGGGCAGGTTGTGATGGAGTTCGAGTGTGACCCCGCGCGTGATGCGGCCACAATCGTTAGTGTGGCCCGGGATTATGGCGACAGGCCCGTCACGGTGGCGCTCTATGGCGGCGAGCCATTGCTCGAGGTTGACCGCGTGTTGCAGCTTGTGCGTGCCCTCGACGCGACGCCCATTGCGCCTCGAGTCCGCTACATGCTCTACACCAATGGTCAGCTTTTGGAGAAGGTCCTCCGTTTGTGTCCCGGCCTCTTTCAGAGGGTGAAGCTTCTCTCGGTGTCCATCGATGGCGACGCTGAACAGCATCGTCGCTTCCGGCCGGGTACCGACCTTCCAACTATCGAGACCGGATTGACGCGTCTGCGTGAGGCATTCGATGGAGAAGTGCTCTTCTGGTCGACCTTGCGTGCAGGCCAGTCACTTCGCAGCTGCTTCGATCAGTTCCTCGCCTATTGCGACAAGTCTCTGGTGGGGCACTTCTTCTGGCATTGGGCCGAATCGCCGGACCCGTATCGCGACTTCGCCGCGTACCTGCGACGATACGGAGAGGAACTGGAATACGTGGTGCAGACGTACGTCGAGCACCTGCGGCGTGGCAGGCTCCTCTCCATCGTGCATCTGAACGAGCTGGTGACGTACCTGATGACGGGCAGAGTGCGGGGACACAGCGCGTGCGCCGTTGAATTGGCTGAGAACTACGATATCGTCGGTGGCAGGGTTACGGCGTGTGCAGACCTGCCTCTCTCGATCGGCGGACTCCCGGTTAACGCGGTCGACCAGGGCTCTGCGCCTGAACTTGGCTTCCTGGTGACGTATCGAGGCTCCTTAGGGTGCGATTCCTGCGGAGTGTATCCGTACTGTGGCGGACGGTGTCCTGTGCAGGTCCTCGCGGGGTCTCCCGAGCGTACGCTACAGATATGCCAGTTGATGCGGCTTCATGTGGGCATCGTGCAGGAACGAATGGACGACATAACCGGGGCGCTGGCACGAGCGGGCATCACGTCCGACGCTCTCTATGACACGTCCGCGTACATAGCGCGGTACACGGATGTGGTGCCCTGACGGGGCAGCGTTCTCGCGTGGGACCGGGCAATCAGGGGCTCGCGACGGGGCCCAATGATCCGCAGGCGTCTACCACTTCACTTCGTAGGAACCGAGCATGAAATCGATGTCGGCCTGCAGCACTCCGATGACTTTGGAGGCAACCAGGCTATCATCGATGTCGAGCGTCATCCGGGCATCGCCGTTGGCTGTCCCGAGGACGTGGAGGCTGCCACAGTTCTTCCCGTCGCTGGTGTGTACCGGCACGGTGACCCTCGACTGGGTAGCGCCGCTCGTGAGTGAGTACGTCTGGATGGCGGCTTCGGCCACGCCGAGTCCCTGCTTCAACACCAGGTCGCGCACTTCATCGTAGAGCATCTCCGGATTGAGGCCGCGGTAGGTCTTTTTCACCTGCACAGTCATCGCACTCGTTCTCCTCAGGGCATTATACCACCGGCTTTCGGTTCTCTCAGTGAGCCGTGCTGCTATAATCCATGGTACACATGAAAGACGAACTCATGGAAATCCTTGTCTGCCCTGTCTGCAAAGGGGACCTCGCACTCACCGTGACCGAACGTGATGAGGTCGAGATTGTGTCGGGCGCTCTCTACTGCAAAGCCTGCGATTTCAGCTATCCTATCACGGAGACGATTCCGAATCTGCTGCCTCCGGACATGCAGGGTCAGGGCGTGTAGACCACGCCCGCAGTGGGGGACTCCCATACCTCGACGGCGCTGAGTCGCAGGGGACTGTCCGCGAAACGAGGCTGGAGCCTTCCAAACAGCCATGCGGCGATATTCTCGCTGGATGGTGGCGTGACCGCGAACTCGTCGAGTTCGTTCAGACAGCAGTGGTCCACGAGTGCCAGTTCTTCACGCACGTGACGCTTCATCTCGGCGAAGTCGTAGGCCATGCCATCAGTTCCCACCGTAGAGGCCTCCGCGCGGATGACCACCTTGAAGCGGTGGCCGTGCAATCGCTCGCACTTCCCGTGGTACTCGGGGAGGTAGTGCGCCGCGTCAAAATGCTCTTCAACGAATAGCTGGTACATCTTCTCCTCCCGTCATGGCGTGCACCCAGTGCCGGTCAGTACTGTCCAGCAACAGTTGCCGGATGCTCCTGTGGAGCACCGGGTGCACGAAGTCAGGTGCGATTTCGGCCAGCGGCACAAGAGCGAACAACCTGTTCGGTAGCTCTGGATGCGGAATCACGAGCCTTGCGGACCGCAGGCAGAGTGAGTCGAAGAGCAGAATGTCGATGTCGATTACCCGTGGCCCGTTCCGGAACGTGGGCAACCGGCCGACCTGAGCCTCGATGGACTGGGTGAGTCTCAGCAGTTGTCTCGGCGACATCACCGTGGTGGCGTGACACACCAGATTGAGAAACGGGGACTGTTCGTCAAACCCTACGGGCTCTGTCTCGTACACCGACGATACCCTCACGATATCCAGATGCTGCTTCAGCGTCGAGACGGCCGTGTCCAGATTGCCGGCCCTGTCGCCAACGTTCGAACCGAGCCCGAGGTATGCGTCTGACCTGGTCATGAGTCTAGCCCCGCACGATGGCGTCCGCCACCCGGCATACACGCCACATCTCCTTCACGTCATGCACGCGTACGATGTCGGCGCCGCGCTCGATAGCAAGGGCGACGGTCGCCGCGGTAGCCTCGATGCGCTCTGATGCCGGCAAGTCCAACAGATAGCCCAGTACCGACTTTCTCGACGTACCGACAAGCAGGGGGAATTCCAACGCCTTCAGCTCTCTCAGGCGCGCCATCAACTCGACGTTCTCTGGCTGCGTCTTGCCGAATCCGATGCCGGGGTCGATGATGATCCGGTTGGCCGGCACTCCACGGGCGACAGCTTCCCGGGTGGCCCTCGTGAGGTCGTCCTTGACGACCTGCACGATGTCGTCGAACTCAACATCGTGGGCGGGCGAGACGTCGCGCTGGTTGCTCATCAGCAGCAGCCCGGCGCCGTAGCTCGCCGCCAAATCTGCCAGCCGTGGCTCCTTCTTCAACCCCCAGATGTCGTTCAAGATATCCGCGCCCGCTTCGAGAGCCTTACTCGCCACGTCGTACTTGTACGTGTCCACGCTGAGAGGCACGCTGAGTTCGCGACGGATGGCTATCAGAGCCGGAATGACGCGGGCCTCCTCTTCTTCGGCGGATATCGGTGCGGAACCGGGCCTTGTCGACTCTCCTCCCACGTCGATGACGTCGGCCCCGTCCTTCACCATGCGGGAGGCCAGTTCAACAGCCTCGCGCATCGAATGCACGCCGTCTCCGGCGAACGAGTCCGGTGAGACGTTCACGATGCCCATCAGGAAGGTGCGCGTTCCCCAGGCGAATTGTGTGCTTCGCATATGTCACGACTCACTGGTCACGAGAGTGGGATTCACTCTCACGTTGATTATAGCAGCGGATTCCCAGTAGAATATCCCTTCCGCATCCCGCTGCTTGGAGGAACCACACGTGTCATACAAACCTACACCGGTGAAGATAACGGACCTCACGCTTCGTGATGGCCACCAGTCGCTTCTGGCTACCCGGGTGAGAACCGAAGACCTGCTGGAGCTCGCGCCTCGGATGGACGGTCTCGGGTTCTGGTCGCTCGAGGTATGGGGTGGTGCGACGTTCGACGTGATGACCCGGTTTCTCAACGAGGACCCATGGGAGCGTCTTCGCCTTATCAAGAAGGCTGTCCCGAACACTCCATTGCAGATGCTCCTTCGTGGACAGAACCTCGTTGGCTATCGCAACTACGCGGACGACGTTGTCAGGGAGTTCGTGCGCCACGCCGCCGATTGCGGCATAGACGTCTTCCGGGTCTTCGATGCTCTCAACGACGAACGGAACCTTCAGACGGCGATGGAGGCCGTGAAGGACTGTGGCAAACACGTTCAAGCAGCCGTGTGCTACTCGCTGACCGAGCACAAGCTCGGCGGCCCTGTCTACACCATAGACTATTTCGTGGAGAAGGCTCTGACGCTGCAGGACATGGGCGCTGACAGCATCTGTGTCAAGGACATGGCCGGTCTGATGTCGCCGGATGACGCTTACGACGTCATCTTCTCGTTGAAGGAGGCGCTCGACGTGCCCGTGGCGCTCCACAGCCACGCTACCAGCGGGATGGCGCCGATGTCGTTCTTGAAGGCAGTCGAGGCGGGCGTGGACATCCTGGACACGTGCCTCGCGCCTTTTGCCATGCGCACGTCGCACACGGCTGTCGAGACCATGATTGCCGCGTTGCGTGACACTCCACGCGAGACGGGACTTGATCTTGAGCGCGTCCTCGAATTGGATGAGGTGCTCGAGAGAATCGCACCGAAGTATCGTGATTTCCTCGTCCAGACGGGATTCTCGGTCATCGATACCGCCGTGCTGAGGCACCAGATACCGGGCGGCATGTACACCAATATGATTGCCCAGCTGAAAGAGGCGGACGCGCTGTCGCGCCTGGCGGAGGTGTATGCCGAACTGCCCCGGACGAGGAAGGACCTCGGTTATCCGCCTCTCGTAACCCCCACGAGCCAGATAATCGGCACTCAGGCGGTCAGCAACGTGCTCTTTGGTCGCTACAAGGTAGTATCTGAGCAGGTCAAGTCGTATGTGTACGGGTTGTATGGCCGCCCCCCCGCGCCCGTCGACCCCGTGGTGCAGGCGGCTATCCTGATGGGCTATGAGCGGGGTGAAGAACCTATCACGACCCGCCCGGCGGACGTCATAGAACCGGAGTTGGATGCGGCGAAGAAGCAGGTGGGCAGTCTGGCCGCCGATATCGGCGACGTCCTGACCTATGTGCTGTACCCGACCTCAGGGATGCGTTTCCTGCGATGGAAGCACGGACTCGAGGCGCCTCCACCTGAGACCAGGGGCAAGACCCTTGAGGACATACGGGTGGAGGATGAGCTTCTTGACCAGGTGCGACTGGGTGGACTGGTCTGCTCGGCGCCCCCCGCCCCTGAACCGCCCAGTCATGAAGCTGGTACACCGGTTGATGCAGCGGTGGGGACTCCGCTGCTCTCGCCTATGCCCGGCACAGTCATCCGCTATCTCGTGGAACTCGGTGACGCCGTGCGCGCCGGAGAAGGCGTCTGCGTTCTGGAGGCCATGAAGATGGAAAACGTGTTGCCGGCTCCCGAAGACGGCACCGTGGTCGCTATCAACTGTCAGCCCGGAGAGAAGGTGCAGCTCAACCAGACCCTGGCGGTGATAGGGTAGCGGTCATGGGCAGAACACTCGCGGAGAAGATTCTCTCAGACAGCGCAGGCGCCGATGCCCGGGCGAATGACATCGTCATCTCCCGTGTCGATCTTGCCTTCGTGCAGGATACCACCGGCCCGCTGACGCTGCGCCTCTTCAAAGAGGCGGGATTCGAGCGGCTCGCAAATCCGGCGCGCACCATCCTGTTCATGGACCACGCGGCGCCCAGCCCCGCGCGACAGCTCTCTACCGACCACCTGTTCCTCCGTGCGTTCGGCCGGGAGACCGGATGCGTGGTGAGTGAGGTGGGGGACGGCGTGTGTCACCAGATAGTTGCGGAGCGATATGCGCGACCCGGCGACGTTATCGTCGGGGCGGATTCTCACAGCGTGACGGCAGGGGCGCTTGGCGCATTCGGAACAGGCATGGGCTCGAGCGACGTGGCGGTGGCAATGGCGCTCGGGAAGAACTGGTTCCGGGTGCCGGAGACGTTCCGGGTCAATCTGACTGGCTCGCTCGCTGACCTGGTGTGCTCTAAGGACCTGATACTGCATCTTATCGGACGAATCGGCGCGGATGGCGCCACCTACATGTCACTGGAGTTCGGTGGACCGGGCGTTGACACCCTCAGTGTGCCGGAGCGACTTGTGGTGTCGAACATGGCGGTCGAAGCCGGCGCCAAGGTGGGTTTGTTCCCGAGTGATGAGCGCACACGGGAGTATCTCACGCTCATGGGGCGCCCGGACGACTACTCTCCGCTTGCCGCTGACGCCGATGCGCACTATGCTGAGACCGTCGATATCGCGCTGAACAACCTTGTGCCCGTCGTGTCCTGCCCCCACACCGTCGACAACGTGCGGCGGGCCGCGGAACTGGGCGACGTGCGTGTGGACCAGGTGTTTGTGGGCACATGCACCAACGGTCGCATAGAGGACATCGAGCTAGTCGCGCGGATGGTGTCTGGCCGCAAGAAGGCGTCCGGTACAAGGTTCCTGGTCGCTCCGGCGTCTCGCGCGGTCCTGTTGCAGGCCATAGAGAAAGGCTACATCACGACTCTTGTCGAGTTCGGCGCCGTCATCCTGCCGCCCGGTTGCGCGGGATGCCTCGGTCTGCACCAGGGCATCCTCGGCGATGGAGAAGTGTGCCTGTCGACTGCAAACCGCAACTTCAAGGGCCGCATGGGGAATCCCGATGCCTTCGTGTATCTGTCGAGTCCGGCCACGGCCGCAGCCACGGCGCTACGTGGCGTCATCACTGATCCACGGGAGACGCTCTGAACATGGAACAACCTGCGCTGCGGGGACATGCCGTCACCATCGGCAATGACGTATCTACGGACGACATAATACCTGGTCGGTTTGCGCATCTGCGCAGCAACTTGCCGGAACTGGCGAAGCACGCACTAGAAGACAGGCTGCCCGGGTTTCACGAGCGCGTGACGCCCGGCGACGTGCTTGTGGGCGGCCGCAACTTCGGTCTTGGCTCCAGCAGGGAACACGCGCCGGTGGTCCTCAAGATGGCTGGCGTGTCCGCAATACTCGCCAAGTCCGTCGCGCGGATCTTCTATCGCAACGCCATCAATCAGGGTGTTGTGGTACTCATCTGTGACACGGATGGGATTGAAGATGGCGATTGCCTTGAGATACGGTTGGACGAGGGAGTTGTCGTGAACCAGCGTACGGGCGTGGTACTTGCCTGCGGCAGGATGCCGCCGCTGATGTCGAGAATACTCGCCGCAGGCGGACTTGTAGCCTACATAAAGTTGCACGGCGCTTTGAGTACTGAAGCGTAGCGTCCGCTCAGCAGTCGGAGTCCATGTCAGGAGGTCTCGTGAAGCACAAAGTGACGTTCATACCGGGTGATGGCGTTGGCCCGGAGGTGATGGAAGCAACGCGGCGGGCGCTGGAGGCAACCGGAGTCGCTTTCGAGTGGGAGTACGCTGTTATCGGCGCGAGTGCTCTGGAACAGAATGGTTCGGTGCTGCCGCAGTCGGCACTTGAATCCATCCGGCGGAACGGCGTCGCCATCAAGGGGCCCGTCACGACCCCGATAGCAAGCGGGTTTCGGAGTGTCAACGTTGCCTTGCGCCAGGAACTCGACCTGTACGCCTGCCTCCGACCCTGCAAGAGCTACCCGGGTGTCTACACCCCCTACGACAATGTCGACATCGTTGTGGTGAGAGAGAATACGGAGGGTTTGTATATCGGCATCGAGTATGACCTGGAGGAGG
>Ga0351902_1033_pt2 | contig 38466 bp, 32 predicted proteins | sample BONcelHT113001D5_FD_205828 | JGI IMG/M metagenome (GOLD analysis project Ga0351902, IMG submission 205828) | Enriched cells from coal bed in the Powder River Basin, Montana, United States - BONCAT cells T11 rep1 HSBNCT.T11.300.1.D5 ...
CACGGCAAAATCAATATCAAGATCGAAGAAGAGAAACAGGATCTCCTCGGGAAGGATATCCGTCTCGGGACCGATGTCCGCATCGAAGACCTCAAGGCACTGGAGGGAACCGTCATCCTCGGAGATAACTCCCAGATCCTCGGAAGATCGAGCATCAAGGACTCCGTTATCGGACGCAACAGTACTATCGAAGAAGGAGCCAAGCTCTTCCGTTGCGTTATCTGGGACAACGTCTATATCAAAAAGGGCGCAAAGCTGGTCGACTCGGTGATCTGCAGCAACGTGAGCATCGGCCAGGGGGTCGTCACCGAAGAGGGCACCATCATCGCGGATGACACCTCGATCGGCGAAGATGCCTATATCAAGAAGGATGTCAAAGTCTGGCCGAAAAAACTCATCGAAGCCGGCTCGATCGTTTCCGGAAATCTCATCTGGGGAGAAAAGTGGAAAAAAACCCTGTTCGAAGGGGCAATGATCCGCGGACTCACCAATATCGAACTGACCCCGGAATTTATGGCAAAACTGGGTTGTGCCTATGGCAGCACCCTGCCGAAAGGAAGTTTCATCCTGGCCGGCCGTGACGCACATCGTTCATCGCGGATGCTGAAGCGCAGTTTTCTCGGTGGTATCCTTTCCTCAGGGGTAAACGTTCGCGACTTGAAAATGATCCCCTTGCCGGTACTCCGCTACAAGTTGAAGACCTTCGGCGAAACCGGAGGAATCATGTTCCGCGAGGCCCAGGATGATCCTGCTTCAACGGAAATCCTCTTTCTGGATGCTGATGGAATCGATTTTTCCAGCGCAATGGGAAAGAATGTCGAAAGGATCTTTTACAAGGAAAATTTCCGACGGGCACATCACTCGGAACCGGGCGCCATTACCGAACTGGCAAATGTCATCGATTTCTACCGCGAGGGATTTCTCCGCTCGATCGAAGTGGGCATAGCAAAACGGGGCAGTTTCAAGGTGGTTGTTGACTTTACCTCCTCTCCCGCCAGCCAGCTCCTTCCAGGACTGCTGAGTTCCATGGGATGTGAGGTAGTCGCCCTCAACACCTACATCGAAGAACAGAGTTTCGAAGCAAAGGGTTTGGACAGAATCCTCAACCTGCAGCAGCTATCGAAAATCGTCTGCGCCCTGAATGCCCAGGCCGGCTTCTGGCTCGACCCTGCTTCGGAAAGTTTTATCCTGGTCGATGAAACCGGCACGGTCCGCAGCGGAGCGGAGCTCCTTTCCCTCCTTGTCGCGCTCTCTCTCCCGAAGGGAGGAGTGAAGGGGGTTATTGCGGTACCGGTATCGGCACCCTCCATCATCGAGCAGATGGCCCAGGAAAAAGGCTGTACCGTTCAGCGCACCAAGACCACCGAACGTTCAATGATCGAATCGTCCCTTTCCTCGGAGGTGCTGTTGGCAGGTTCCGTTAGCGGAAAATTCGCCTTTCCCCGCTTCCAGAACGCCTTTGACGGGATGTTCGCGATCGCAAAAACGGTTGAGTTGACGGCAGCACGGGGCACGTCATTGTCGAAGGTACTGGAGGAAATACCGTTCCGCACCTACCTGGAAACCACGATCCCCTGCGTCTGGGAAATGAAAGGCCTCGTGATGCGGAAGATGAGTGAAGACAGCCTTGACAAGGAAGCGTCTTTCATCGACGGCATTAAAGTCCATTTTGGTGAAGACTGGGTTCTGGTGCTTCCCGACCAGATCCAGCCCATTATTCGTATCGTGGTCGAAGCCAAGAAAGTAGAGAGTGCCCAAAAACTGCTGAAGGAATACCGGGAAAAAGTCATGGACTGGAAGAAGGAGCTGCCCTGAGTGTCCGTACCACTGCAGATAACTTTCATCTGGCATATGCATCAACCATACTACAAGGACCCGCTCACCGGACGGTACGATCTCCCCTGGACATACCTCCATGCCGTAAAGGATTACTACGACATGGCCGCCATCGTGGAAGAAACCAAAGGGGCCCGCGCCGTCTTCAACCTGGTACCCTCGTTGCTGGAACAGATTCAGGACTATGCCAAGGGTACGGCGACCGATCCGTTCCTGGTCCATGGCCGGCTCGATCCCGGTGAAATGACCATGGAAAACCGGGGCTTCATCCTGGACAATTTTTTTTCCGCGAACCGGGAAAGAATGATCGAGCCTTATTCCCGCTACCTGGAGTTGTTCTATCTGGCCGGCAACGGCGCGAGGAACGGCAGATCCGACCGGCTGCGAAACTTCGGAGATCAGGAAATCATCGATTTGCAGGTCTGGTTTTTTCTCGCCTGGACCGGAGAAATGGCCCGTCGCCGCTGGCCTGAGCTGCAGGAACTGATAAAAAAAGGGAGAAATTTCAGCTCGAATGACAAAAGGCTCCTGTTTGACATTCACCGGGAAGTCATTCGCGCCATCATCCCCCTCTACGGAAAACTCCATCAGGAAGGAAAAGCAGAACTTTCGGTATCCCCCTACTACCACCCGATACTTCCTCTTCTTTGCGATAGCAACATTGCCCGGAAAGCCATGCCGAAGGTGACTCTCCCCCGGACCCGCTTCCGTCATCCGGAAGACGCCCGGACACAAGTTGCCATGGGCATTGATTATTTTACCGAGATATTCGGCTTTGCCCCGGCCGGCATGTGGCCTTCCGAAGGATCAATCAGCGATGAGGCGCTGACAATTATCTCCGAGTGCGGAATCCGCTGGACAGCAAGCGACGAAGAAGTCCTTGCCGCTACCCTTCCCGAAGGTCTCGGTGATCAGAAGCGGAATCTCTACCGACCCTATACCTTCACCCGCAACGGACGCGAACTGGCCCTTCTTTTTCGCGATCACCACCTTTCCGATCGGATTGGTTTCAGCTATTCCCGCTGGGATCAGAAACGTGCCGCGGACGATTTCGTAGAAAGGCTGGTGGAATTACAAAAGTCCTCCACCGACCGAGAGGCCTTCGTAACCATCATCCTTGACGGCGAAAATGCCTGGGAATACTACCCGGAAAACGGCTACCTCTTCCTTTCATCTCTTTATCAGAAAATTGTTGAGAAACCGGGTCTTCACCTCACGACTCCCTCCGAGGCACTGGCACGATTTCCTGACAGTCGAGAACTGGATCATGTCCATCCTGGGTCCTGGATAAACGCACAGTATGGCATCTGGATCGGGCACCCCGAGGAAAACACGGGTTGGGACTTTCTCGAACAGGCGCGGCACGCTGCTGTCACCAGCAACCCGGCGGTGGCGAAAATCCTGGACGGCAAAGGTACCATATCGGACTATTCTTCAACCAGTGAAACCACGGCCGGGATGGTCTGCCGCTCGCTCTTCATAGCAGAGGGAAGCGACTGGTTCTGGTGGTACGGTGACGATCATTTCTCGGCTCACAGCGACCATTTTGACGAGTTGTTTCGCAATAACCTGATACATGTTTACCGCTTGCTCGATCTGTCGGTTCCACGAGAGTTGTACGAGCCGATCAAGAAGGTTACTCCGGCCGGGATGGTCTGTCAGCCGACAACCTTGGTTACCCCGATCATCAACGGTATCGTAGACGACTATTTCGAATGGCTGGGAGCCGGACTCTACGACCTGAGCAGACAAACGTCGGCAATGCATCAAGCGGAATGTCTCCTGCTCTGCTTTTTTTACGGCTACGACAGAAACTTTTTCTATATTCGTGTCGATGGGTCTGTTCCGTTGAAAAAGCTGCTGATTCCGGGAGACAGGCTGCACCTGCATTGCCATGTGGAGCAGGAATATCTGCTCGTCATGGACATTGATAGATCAGAAGGTCAGCTCCTGGTAAAAAAAGACGCCGTCTGGATAGAAACCGGGGAACTCTGCCAGTGGGGAATCGACCGTATTTGTGAAATACGAATTCCCCTTTCCGCTCTCGAAGCGAAACAGAAAAGTACCATATTTGCCTATCTCACTCTCACTCGGGAACAGGAAGAAATCGGCCGTTGGCCTACTCATTCCCCTTTGTCTCTCAGCTATGTGGGACCTGAACTCGAACTGGAAAACTGGCTCGTATAACAGAACGGCGAAAGGAAAAGGGAGGAAGCATGTCTGAACTTCGTTGGGACCCGATAAAGAGACATTGGGTGATCATCGCCGCCGACCGTGGGAGACGCCCGAATGATTTCTTCACGGCTGAAACGCCGACCTCCATGACCAGTTGCCCTTTCTGCTACGGTAATGAAGACAAGTGCCCGCAGGAGATCTTTGCCATTCGGTCCTCCGGTCCCCCCAATGCACCCAACTGGAAAGTCCGGGTCATCCCCAACAAGTACCCGGTTCTGCGTGTGGAAGGGGAGCTGAAGAGCAGGGCCAACGGGCCCTACGATGTCATGAACGGAATTGGAGCCCATGAGATCATCATCGAAACCCCCGAGCATGGCAAGGGAATGGCGGATCTTACCGTGGCCGAAATCAGCGATGTCCTGAAGGCATACCGTTTTCGCATCCTGGACTTGCGCAATGACATCCGACTTCGCTATCTGGTTCTTTTCAAAAACCACGGTGTGCGGTCCGGCACAACCCTCAGCCATTCGCACAGCCAACTCATTGCAGTGCCACTCGTACCTCCCGTTGCGGTGACCGAACTCGGAGTCTGCCGGGAATTTTTCGAGCGGAAAGACCGCTGCATCTTCTGCGACATCCTCGATTTCGAGCTTCAGACCGGTGACAGAATCGTCAAGGAATTTCCGGAATATGTACTCTTCACCCCCTATGCCTCATGCCTCCCCTTTGAACTTCGTCTCTTTCCGAAGAAGCATTGCCATGACTTCGCACTTCTGAGTGATCCCGAACTGGACGAATTGGCGCGAGCCATGAAGGATATGCTCCTCAGGCTCAAAGAGGTTCTGAAGGACCCGTCCTACAATTTCATCCTCCACACGGCCCCTTCGCTTCTGCCACGCCCCGGGAGGCCCGATTTTTGGAAATCTATCGAATATGACTACCATTGGCATATTGAACTTGTGCCGCGTATTACGCCAATTGCCGGCTTTGAATGGGGCTCCGGTTTTTTTATCAATCCGACCCCACCGGAAGAAGCTGCCGCGTTTCTCCGGGATGCAACTGGTGATTTTTCAGGGCCTGACTTTTGATTGGTCTCGCAAATTCTCCAAAAGGTTCCTTTAGGCCCTGTGGGGCCTCCCGCTTGCGCGCCGTAGCGCTTCAGCGCGCAGGCCCGTCAAGGGCGGGGGAATGACTTTTTGCGAAGCCATCACGTTTGATTGGTTCGCAATTGCTGCTTTCTGCCGAACAAGCCCCTGAAACTGCCTGTATCGGCAGAGCGGATACGTTTTGACAAAATGGGAGTATTTGGATTATAAAGGCAATTTTGTGGGACAGGTCATTTCCATCTTCAAGGCGACCAAGACAACGTAGAGGAAACACTAATGAAAATACTATTCGTCTCTTCCGAAGTTTCACCTTTTGCCAAAACCGGCGGTCTTGCCGATGTGGCAGGATCGCTGCCAAAGGCCTTGAAAAAAAACGGCCACGACGTACGCATTATCATGCCGCTCTACCAATGCGTGGACGCCGGCAGCTTCACCATCAAAAAGTCCCGTAAGGGCTTTGAGGTCCCGGTAGACGGGATCATACAGAAAGGATTGCTGCGACAGACCACTTTGGCCGATATTCCAGTGTATCTGGTGGAGAAGAAGGAGTATTTTCAGCGACCTGAACTCTATGGTACTTCCGCTGGAGACTATCCGGACAACAGCCAGCGATTCGGTTTTTTCTGCCGGGGCGTTGTGGACCTCCTGAAGAGGCTCGACTTCCGTCCTGACATAATCCACTGCAATGACTGGCAGACAGCTCTTATTCCGTTCCTCATCAAGCAAGAGCACCAGGATGATCCATTTTTCACCAAAACCGCACTGGTTTACACTATTCACAACCTGGCCTATCAGGGGATTTTCGAGCGGGAGGCGCTCTCGTCCCTTGGACTGAACGAGTCCCATTTTACCATTGACCTCCTCGAATACTACGGAAAGATCAATCTCATGAAAGGGGGCATGCTCACGGCAGATGTAATCAACACGGTATCCAATGCCTACTGCCGTGAAATACAGACCAAAGAGATGGGCTGCGGTTTGCAGGGGGTTCTGCAGCACCGGTCCCACGATCTGTACGGCATCCTGAACGGCATCGATTACCAGGACTGGAATCCTTCCACGGACCCTCTAATCTTCAAAAATTACACATCAACGACCCTTTCGGGCAAGGCAGCCAACAAGAAAAATCTCCAGAATGCCCTCGGACTGGAACAAAACCCCGCAATCCCTCTGCTCGGCATGATAACCAGGCTCTCGTCGCAAAAGGGTCTTGATTTGCTCGAAGCCCTGCTGCCGAAGTTCGAAGAGCAAAAACTGCAACTGGTGCTCCTTGGTACCGGCGACGAAAAATACATGAAGATGCTGTCGACATTACAGAAAAAGCCTTCGAAGAAATTCTCCATCAATCTGACCTTCGATCAGGCGTTGTCCCGCAAAATTTACGCGGCAAGCGACATGTTCCTTATGCCATCACTCTATGAACCATGCGGCCTCGGACAGCTCATCTCCTTCCGTTACGGATCCGTGCCGGTGGTCAGGAAAACCGGGGGACTGGCTGACACGGTGTTCGACAGCAGAGACGGCGTCCGCGAACCGAACGGTTTCACCTTTGACGAGTACACGCCGGAAGCCTTCTGGGATGCAATCAGCCGTGCGCTCGAAACCTACAATGACCGGAAAAAATGGGACAAGATCGTGAGGAGCGGCATGAACTCCGATTATTCCTGGGATCATTCAGGAGCGGAGTACGAAGCGCTCTATGAGAAGGCGCTGAAGAAAATTCGAATGTGAGGTGTGCATGACGACTGACCCGGATGAGTTTGAACAACTGGCCAGAGATATCCGGAGCCTCATCAAGGAAAACAAGCGGTTTCTGGAGCGGGTTCGGGAAGAGGATTTCGAACCGGAAAACGGGGAAGACGACTACGAGGACTCGCCGGAAGACTTCGAGGAACTGTGATGCTTTCGCAAAATGTTGAAATGTACGATGTACCTTCATTCCCGTGAAAACGGGAATCCAGGAATTACAGTGAGTTACAACTTCACTGGATACTCGCTTTCGCGGGTAAGACGACTGCGAGTTCATCAATTGTAGCTGTCAGTTCTCCGATACCGTCAGAGCTTCAGCAACGTTATAAAATCCCTGACGAGCAGATACGTGAGCCCCCACAACACCGGTTTCCCCGGTTGGGGAAGGGTTATTCCCGGACGGATCATTGGCTGGCCAGCAAAGTGGACACTCTTCTCGCCATGCCGGGTAGGGTCGGTGAGATCCGAAAGTGAGACCCAAAAGGCATCCTGAACTTCTTCTTTCATCAGGCGCATCGGACCGGCCGCCTCCACTTGGTAGATAAAACAAGAAACGTGAACCGCAATGCGTACGCCGGTAATATCGGATAGGCGTCCAAGGCAGCGTGCTTTCTTCAGGTCGATTCCCACCTCTTCCCAGGTTTCACGCTCCGCGGTGGCGCGAGGGTCGCCATCGCCATTTTCCACCTTCCCTCCCGGAAAGCTGATATTCCCGGACCAGGGATCGTTTTCATTCATCGCCCGTTCGATAAAAAGCAGCTGGAGACCGGACGGTGTTTCTCTGACGATGAGAGCCACCGCGGCATGGGTACCCACTTGTGGGTGCACGTCGAGCTGTTCGGGCACGTGCCGGGCTAGTGATTGTTCTAGGTATTCGCGTGTGATCATAGTGTTTCCACAAGTCCCTTGCAGGCAAAAATCAGATCGGGTTTTGTCTCCATAGTAACCTCTCCCTGGGCGTATGACAACGGCAAAGTTATCGGGCCTTCGCCCGACCTGCCGGGACAGGGAAACCCTTTGACATCGAACTTTCTTTCCGTTAGGTTGTGCCGACACCCTGTACCGCACCGGCAAAATCAACTTTTCCGAAACCGGAGGTTTCATGATCCGTTGCAGCAAGAAAACCCTGACAAACGGACTGCGCATCGTAGCCGTCCAGCTTCCCCATCTCCACAGCGCGGAAATTGCCATCTATCTGAAGGTAGGCGGTCGCAACGACCCGCCGGGAAAAGAAGGGCTCTCTCACTTTCTCGAGCATATGCTGTTTCGCGGAACGGCTGACTATGCAACCACCCTCGAATTGGAAACGGCCTTCGAAGTTCTGGGCGGAAGCGTCAATGCCGCCACCGATGCCGATTCAACCTGTTTCTACACCCGTATCCATCCGCGACATGCCGTTGAAGGGATCGGAATATTCGCCTCAATGTTTCTGCGCCCGACCCTCGCCGGAATCGAAATCGAAAAGCGGATCATTACCGAAGAAGCCCTGGAGGATACCAACGAAAAGGGTGAAGACATCAATACCGACAATCTAGCCAGCAAACTCCTCTGGCCCGACCATCCCCTGGGAATGCCCACCGTCGGCACTCTCAGCAGTATCGCGGAATTTACCGATCAAGACCTGCTGGAGCACCTGCGCCGTTATTATGTTCCTTCCAACACGGTGGTTGCCGTTACGGGCGATATCGATCCGGAAGAGCTGTTCTCCGCCAGCGAACGCTATTTCAATTCATGGCAGGGATCCCCACCACCTGCCATCAGCCCTGCCCCGCGCGACCAGAGCGGGCCGCAGTCGCTGTTCGTGAAGGACATGGACAGCCAGACTGCCCTGCAGTTCGCCTTCCGGGGGTTCAGCCGCCCTGACCGCCGCATCACCGCATCACGATTGATCAGGAGAATCCTCTGCGGGGGCGGCAGCTCCCGGCTGCTCATGACCCTTCGGGAAGGTCTCGGCATAACCTATTCGGTCAGTGCCGGCATCTCGGCCTACGAAGAAACCGGCTGTTTCTCCATTGACCTGGCCACCGCTCCGGAAAACCTGCCCCTTGCGGTACAAGAAGTTTTGCAGGAAATGCGGCGGCTTGCCGTCGAACTTCTGGGCACCGAAGAACTGGAACGGGTAAAGCGCTGTTATTTCTTTGATCTGGAATACAGCCGCGATTCAACCTACGAAATGGGTGTGCGGTACGGATGGGGTGAACTGATGGAAGTCTTTACCACGCTGGAGCAGGATCAGGAAGCAAGCGCTTCCGTCACGGCAGAAGACCTCCGAAGCACGGCGTACGAGCTATTTGCCCCACACAACCTGAACCTGGTGGCCGTTGGCCCCGCGGCGGCGGCGACGAAAAAGGAAATTTCCAAACTTTTAGCAAAGTATGAGAGAGAGTTCCCCTGCCGGACATGACAGGTCCAGACAAACGGTAAGGAGTTGCAAATGAATAATATGGTCAAAATTGCGCTCGGATTCAGGTCGGATTTGGCTGAACTGATTGAGCCAAACCGCAGACGTAGCAGGGCTACGTTGAGGATTTGGTGATTGAAGTTCGGGCAAAGATGGCCTGAAGATGAGATGTAAGATGACCATGTTATTTGTTCACAGCTCCTAACTGCCAAATACTGCATTTGATTCTGGCATGCGGCAAATTTCGCTGTACACTTGCCGTATCCCCTCGGAAAAGAATGGAGGCAACCCATGCGCATCTTCCTTAGCGGAGGAACCGGCTTTGTCGGTGGCCATGTACGGTGCAGCTTGCTGGAAAAAGGGCATGAACTACGGCTTCTCACCCATAAAGCACTTGCCTGTCCGGAACCGGGAATCGAAGCGGTGGCAGGAGATGTAACACGACCGGAGACCCTTGCAGCGGCACTGCAGGATTGCGACGCGGTAATTAATCTGGTGGGAATCATCAGGGAATTCCCCGCACGCGGCATCACCTTTGAAAAACTCCATGTAACGGCAACGAAAAACCTCCTGGAAGCTGCACGACAGACCGGAATCCGCAGGTATATCCAAATGTCGGCCCTCGGCGCCCGGCCCGGCGCCGTCAGCCTCTACCACCAAACCAAGTACCGTGCGGAGGAAGAGGTTCGAGCATCAGGCCTTGACTGGACAATCTTTCGGCCATCTGTCATCTTCGGCCCGAAGGACGAGTTTATCAATACACTCGCGGACTTGCTCAAAAGCCTCCCCGTGGTGCCGGTCATCGGCGACGGCGCCTACCGCCTCCAGCCCATCCACGGCAACGATGTGGCCCGCTGCTTCGCCCTGGCCCTGGAAATACCGGAAACGGTCGGGCAGACCCATTGTCTCTGTGGGCGAGACCGCATCACCTATCAGGAGCTCCTCGAGCTTGTCTCAAGGACACTCGGCAAGAAGTCGGCACGAACGCTGAATGTTCCGGTTTCTTTCATGAAACCGGTAACCTCCCTTCTGCAGCGCTTTTCTTTTTTTCCGATCACCAAGGATCAGATAACGATGCTGCTGGAAGAAAGCATCTGCGATGGATCCTGGCGGGAGACCTTCCGCTTCGACCCGGTCGGCATAGAAGAAGCAATCCGGGCGTACCTGAAATAAATTTGCAACCGATTGATACTGCTCCTATGTGACACAGAGGAAGTCTTCCCCCTCGCTGAAACCAGCCCGGAAAGCCCAGTCCCGCACCTGGTCCCGCGCACCGCGGGTACCAACGGTAAAGAGCATTTTCACCCCCTTTTCCGCCACCACCTCATCCGTGCCGACTACCGGCGCCCCGTGAAGCATTCGACCAATCTTGCGCGGATCCACATCCATCCAGCGGACAACCCGGATGTCCTCCTCCCGCAGCGTCCGGTACCAAGCCCGTCCCTCGAGTCCCGCGCCGGCAAGTGTCACCTCGGTCACCCCGGCAAGAAATCCCCGCTTCAAATGGTGGACCTTGCATTTCCGGAATGCCGCGGCGGTATATTCGGGAAGGGTCCGGGTGGCGCGTTCCGGACGCTCACGCCAGAAAAAAAGGGGCTGCGACAGGCGGGAAAAACGGATTCCGGCAGCGGCCAGTCGGAGCCAGAGGTCATAGTCCTCCGCCCAGCCGGTATCCCGGTAGCCCCCCACAGACAGCACCACATCCCGTCGGAACATGACGCTCGGATGGACGAACGGAGACTCAACAAACAGGTCACGAAGAATCTGGTCTTGGGAGACCAGGTTATTCTGCCATTGTTCGTAGGCACGCATTCCCTTGCCGAGACCGGTACGGGGGATATGCCGGAAGCCACAGGCAACTAGGCCGGTCGCCGGGTTCTCGGACAGGAAAGCCTCTTGAAGCTCTAGTCGCCGGGGATGGGAGACGTCGTCGCCGTCCATCCTGGCCACGAGGGAAGAGCGACAGGCTTCCAGTCCAAGGTTCAGGGCCGCCACCAGTCCTCGCGCTCCGGAACGCAGCACCCGCACCCGCGGATCACAACGCGCCGCCTCGCCGAGAATCTCGGAAGTGCCATCAGTGGAACCATCATCAACCGCAACCAGCTCCCACGAAGTCAGCGTTTGGCGAAAAAGCGAATCAAGGGCCGCCGGCAGATGGCTCTGCTCGTTGCGTACCGGAAGGAGGATGGATACCGCAGGTTTCGCCACGGTCAGGCCAGCCCCGGCAGCAGCTTGACAATTCCTTTTGCGAAAAATTCCACCGCAATGGACGCCAGCAGAAGTCCCATAAGCCGACTGACAATGGAAAGGCCAAGAGGTCCGATCAGCTGTCCGATCCTGTTCGCCATGCGGAGTATAATCCAGATGACAAACGAAGCAAGGGCAACGCAGAGGATGATAAGCCACACGTGGAAGGGGCCACCGGGAAGGTTCGCATAGATAATAACGGTCGAGATGGAACCGGGACCGGCCAGAAGCGGAACCGATAGGGGCACCACGGCAATACTTGCCAGGTCCGGTGCGATCTCCGCGGCTTCATTGGCCCCTTTTGCGTCTTTGGCAAACATCATGGAAATTGCCATGAGCAGCAGCAGGATGCTCCCTCCCACCTGGAAGGAGGCAATGCTGATCCCGAAAAGCTGCAGGACCTTGTCACCGACCAGGGCGGTCAGCGCGAGGACGCTCGCCACGGAGAAACCAACGGTCAGGGCAATCTTTTTCCTTTCCTGCACCGGTGATTTCCCGGTTAGGGCAAGAAAAACCGGCAGCACGCCAAAAGGGTTGAGGATGGCAAGGATGGCGACAAAGATCTTCACATACGCGGATAGTTCAAGCATGAATATTCTCACTTTCGAAGCGGAGGACGGACCGCCATGTAACTAGGAGCCTGTCGGACGTAGGGTAAATCTGCTGCAAATCCGTCTGGACGGTCCATATTCCGCCGATTTTTTGGTCAATAGAACAACTATTGCCCTGCAAAATCGACAAAATCTGTCCTCGCCCAGCCTAATTTTCGCTTCGATTTCCTAAGTCCGACAGGCTCCGAGAATAGCAAAGCCAGGGAGTGCCGTCAATTATTCCAAGCGGGACAACCCTGCCGGTCAGGCTGCACTTTGCGCAGAAAAGGAATCATACCAGCTCTTGTAGCGTCTCCTGTAACTCTCTCACGGTATAGGGTTTCGATACCACGCCGCTGAACCCGAATTCCCTGAAATGGGCAAGGATCGGATCATTGTTGTAACCGCTCGAGACAATTCCCTTGACAGCAAGGTCGATGTCGAGCAGCGCTTTCATGGTTTCCTTGCCCCCCATGCCTCCTTGAATCGTCAGATCCATGATCACTGCATCAAAGCGGTGCCCGGAATTCAGCGCCTCACGGTATAATGCCAGGGCAGACTTCCCATCTCCGCACACTTCAACCTCGTACCCGAGGTGCTGGAGAATTTCCCGCGCAATTTCCCGTATGATCTCCTCGTCGTCCATGACCAGGATCCTGCCGAAGCCATCACGCGAATTCGTTTCCGTACCAGTATGTTGCACCGGTTCAATTTCTTTATCTGAGGCGGGAATATAGAGGCGAAAGACTGATCCAACTCCTTCGGTAGACTCCACTTCCAGATGCCCCTGATGACGCTTGATAATGGAATAGACCGTGGCAAGGCCCAGTCCGCTCCCCCGCTCTTTGGTGGTAAAATAGGGATCAAAAATCTTCGCCAGATTTTGTGGAGAGATCCCCTCGCCCTGATCCTGAATTGCAATCAGAATGTATCTCCCGGCCGGAAGGGGCAGCAGGTCCGAAGCAGTGATCGTCACGTTTTCGGCAGAAACCGAAATGACCCCGCCATCCGGCATGGCCTGATCTGCATTGATAACAAGGTTGTTGATTACCTGACCCATTTGCCCCTCATCCACATCGGCTGCCCATAAATCTTTTTGCAGGGTAAACTCGCATTTGACATTCGATCCCCGCAGCATGAATCCTGCGGAATCGGAAATAATCTGCACAATGGAAGCCGTTTTCTTGACCGGAGCTCCGCCCCTGGAGAAAGTCAGAAGCTGCTGCGTCAGTCCTGTCGCACGCTCGCAGGCCTTTTCCGCATCAACAAGACGATCAAACGCTTTTGTCGCTGGCTCGGCAACCACCTTTGCCAGGGAAATATTGCCCATAATGGCTGTCAGGAGATTATTAAAATCGTGAGCGATGCCTCCTGCCAGAACGCCCAACGACTCAAGCTTCTGGGCTTTCAGTAACTCTTCCTCCATCTTTTTTTTCTCGGTAATATCACGAATGTGTTCCGCCACCATCAGAACATTTCCGCTTTCGTCAACGATCGGCACGGCCCGGATTTCCAGATAGCCTATCCTGGCGTTGTACATTTCCGTAAAAACCGGCTTTCCTGTTTTGAAAACTTCCAGTGCCGCACACGATTCGCACGGTTTATTCTGTCCCTGGTTGTATGCCTCGTAACAATACATGTTCTGCTGGCGGATCTCTGCTGGAACATACTCATAGCCTCCGAGCCAGTTCGAATGGACGATCCGCAAGTTCCTGTCAATCACCACCAGGTGGTCCGGGTTTGCTTCAAAGATCTTGTTGAGTATGTTTTGCGATTTCCGGAGTTCCTGCTCCGCCTGCTGCCGCTCTTCAAGATCGTTTCCTAATTTTCCGTTTGCCTCTGTGAGTTGCCGGTTCAGATCCGACAACTGCTCATTAAGGCCGGAAAGGTCGCGAGTCCTTTCTGCAACCTTACCTTCCAGTTCGGTACGGGCCTTTCGCAACGACTCTTCCACGCGCCTGCGGGCCCGGATGTTGAAAAGGAGGATAAAAACCAGGAATCCCAGTCCCCCGAGACCGAACAACGCGGCCCAGATGATGCTCTTCCTTACCGGGTGAAATGTCTCCGGTTCGTTGATGACCGTGCTGTCCATCGGCAGCAGGCTCCTGTTAATGCCGAAGCGTTTCAGCTGCCGATAATCGAACATGTAGCGGGCAGGGTTCTTGTATACGACCGGAATCGTCTCAGTGCTTTCTCCTCCCAGAACCCGCAGTCCCATCTTTCCGGCAACCACACCCTGATCGTAACCGCTGGTGAGTTTGCCACCCACCATGCCGAACCCCAGGTTGAAATCCCATGCCCCATAGATAGGAACCCGTGCATGTTCGGCAATGAGGGAAATACTTTCGTTGTTCTCATAGTATCTGGTGGCCGGATCCCCGTAAAAAAAGGTATAGAAAATAAGCGTATCGGCTGAAAGCTTCGAAACATCGGCAACGATCTCATCCAGTTTGCTGCTCTGTTCGAAGGTAAACCGCACTTTCTCCTGGTATCGGGGCACCAGTTTCTTCAATTCATTGTAAACCTTCCTGCCGGGAGTATTGTTGTCGTTGATTACGAAAATATGTTTCGTGCCCGGATGCAATCTGAGCGCAGCATCAATGCTATCCTTCAGCTCAGCTGTTTCGCTCACCCCGGTGTAGAAAGGTTTCCCCTTCAGGTCTTCTTCCTTGAAGTAATTTACGCCACAGAAGACAACCGGAATCTTGCCAAAAATCTCATCCCGGTAGTCGAGCAAAAACTCGAGGGCATCATTGTCGGTACAAATAATCAGGTCGATACGGGCCTTGGCATACTTGATCAGCAAAAGCCTCGCTAGCTCCTTGAAATAGGGGGCTCCCTGTACCCACTTGGTATTCATGTACTCCAGATAAATTCTGGTGCCGGCACGAACAGGGTCCAGGGACGTGAGAATTCCCCGGTTCATATCGTCCGTCCACTTGAATCCCTGGTGGTAGGAATTGAGCACAAGGACGTTTTTCTTCTCCAGCGCATAGGAAAACGAAGGAAAAGAAAAGCTGCCAGTCAGGAGAATACCAAGACAAAAAACAACGGGCACGAGAGAACGAACCTGTTTCCGGAACCATTCGATTCTTTGGAAACTCTTTACAAAAATTCGCTCCGGGTATATCTCTTCGACAGGAATGTCGTCTTGCATTGTATCTCTCCCTGTTTTGGCCATCAGGATACCAGCTTTTGCTCTGCACCCGGTGCTTGCTGCCTGTGCCTTCCACGCACTTCGTCAGACGCTTGCCGCTCGTAGCACGGGAAGGTTTCTGAATGGAAGATAGTAGCACAGTTCCGATTTTCTGGTACATGAGAACGCATATCTGCTCATTATTATTGTAGTATCGGTGACTGCGCAGGTAATTTTAAGCGCGGCAGCACACTACGTGGGAAGGCTGTCGCCAGAACCGAAGAAAGTTATTTCTCAGGGAGGAAGCTGATCGGCACAAGACCGTGAGATCAGGTACCCTTGGAAACAAACCATGGTTTGAGCACCACGTTCGAGTGAAAAAGAATCCGCGGAAACAGATGAGCATTTTGCTCATATCAACAGACCTGATTCTCCGTAGTTGCAGCTCGCTAATTTCATGAAAAACAACCGATATTTTCTTTACATACAGCTCGGACCCTGAGGTGGGGCACTCTTCTTTTAAGTATGCCTAAAATTTAAAAATTCAGTGGGTTAGACAATCTTGCGAACAATATTCTGTTTGACAATATTCCAGGCATTGTGTATTATTTTCGTTGCGTTTACCGGGGTTTGTCCGGTTGCGTCTCTCGATTTGAAGAAGCCAAATTCAAACCTGTCTTCAACTCACAGAAATATTGTTTTACTTATAAAGGCATCGCACTTGTCTCGAAGGCTTACCATAGGTGCTGAATTGTGATGCGATGGGCAATTCGGTAAACACTAAATTAATGGAGGTATGTCATGGCAGATGTAGTACAGCAGATAGATCAGCTGGTAGCTAAGGCACAGAAAGCTGCCGAAATCATGAAGGGTTTCACCCAGGAGCAGGTTGACAAGATTTGTGCTGCAATGGACGTTGCAAGTGTTGCCAATGAAGTAAAGCTCGCCGAAATGGCTGTTGAAGAAACCGGAATCGGTCGTGCAGACCACAAGGCAATCAAGAACCACCTCGGCGCACACGTTGTCTATGAGTATTTCAAAGACAAAAAATCCGTCGGTGTTATCGAGGAAAAAGAAGGCGTATCCTATATTGCGGAGCCGTTTGGTGTCATCGCCGCCGCTACCCCGACCACCAACCCGACCTCCACCACTGAGTTCAAGTCTTTGATCGCTCTCAAGAGCCGCAACGTAATCATCTTTGCCTTCCACCCCCGCGCACAGAAGTGCAGCGCGTATGCAGCAAAGCTCATGCTCGACGCAGCAGTGGGCGCTGGCGCTCCTGAAAACTGCATCCAGTGGATCGAGGAACCTTCCATTGAGGCAACTAATGCACTGATGAAGCACCCGGGCGTGAAGCTTGTTCTTGCCACCGGCGGCGGCGCCATGGTTAAGTCGGCATACAGCTCAGGTCACCCGGCAATCGGCGTTGGTCCGGGCAACACTCCGGTTTTCATTTCAAAATCCGCCAAACTCAGTGTTGCTGTTAACAACGTCATCGCTTCCAAAACTTTCGACAACGGCACCATCTGCTCTTCCGACCAGTCGATGATCTTCGACGACAAGGAAGTTTGCGACAAGGCCGTCAAGTTGATGGTTGAAAGAGGCGCATATCTGGTCAACGACGAAGAAAAAGCCAAGCTCGAAAAAGTCATGTTCGACAAGGAAAGAGGCGTTCCTGCAATGGCCATCGTTGGTAAATCTCCTCAGGTGATTGCCAAGCTTGCCGGCTTCGAGATTCCCGCGGATGCGAAACTGCTGCTCGTGCCCCTGACCACCATCGGACCCGAAGACTGGTTCAGCCATGAGAAACTTTCCCCGGTTCTCGGCTACATCAGCTTCAACAGCACGGACGAAGCGATCCAGGCTGCCAAGAGCCAGCTCCTCTGGGGTGGCGCAGGCCACACCGCCGTTGTTCATGCCCAGGATGATGCAGTTCTCAACAAGTTTGCCCTCGAAATCCCTGCTAACAGGCTGCTCCTTAATCAGCCTGCAGTACACGGCAGCGTTGGTCTCATCTACAACCAGCTACCTCCCTCACTGACCCTCGGCTGTGGCACGGATGGCGGCAACTACCTGGGCAACAACATCAACTACAAAGACCTTCTCTGCATCAAGACGGTCGCAAAACGTATCGTTGATTATGAGAGAGATGAATAATCTGTAAAGCAGTTACTTGATGCTTCTCTAAAACCCCGACTTTCCTCTGGAAAGCCGGGGTTTTTTTATCTATTTTCCTTCCAAAGAAGATCCCTTCAATTATTGTCAAAATAAATTTTAGTTTTGATAAAATGTACTTGACATCCCCCCATATTATAGTTTAATTGAAGTAGGTTTTAATTTAATCAAAACATTTGATTAGTAACTGCTCCCGAATTTCGTCTGCTGATAAGGTTTGGTTTCATTGGAGTGGGGGTGAATTCTGAACCTTGTTTTGTGGAACAACGCGAGTACCCGTAAGGAGGATAACATGAAAGACGAAAAAAGGTTTTTGCAGGATGTGGGCATGTCGGAATTGCCGTTCCCGATGAAAGTTCAATCCAGGGACAGTAAGGAAGGACAACACACTATCGCCAAAATATCCATAGCCGCTCGAATCATGCATGAATTTGAAGCACGCTGGATTGACAAGTTTATCCAGATTCTTCACCAGCACCAGGACCATATCGGAACAGAAACCCTCAAGGTTAATATTCTTGATTACATGAAGGAACTAAACGCAACAAAGGTAAAGGTTGACTTCAATTACCCGTTTTTTATCGAAAAAAGAACACCCATCAGCAACGATACATGCCTGGTCAGGTATATGTGTACCTATTCGGCAAGTGTTTCAAAAAGTGATCTGAAGCCCAAGACCTCCATGAAAATCAGCATCCCCTGCATCACCAGCTATCCAGCTTCCGACCCTGATAAGCCGGGAGGCTTGTTCGGGCAGCTGAGCAGCGTCGATATTGAAGTACAATCCGGAAAAGAAATTTACCCGGAAGATCTCATTGAACTCGTTGACAAGCACGCTCTGGTTCCCGTTTACTCCTACCTTACCGATGAGGACCAGGCCTATGTCATCAATAAAGTGCACACGGAAATGAAATCCAGCGTGGTAATGCTGGACGAAATCAAGGAAGAATTAGCAACTATGCGTGATATCGATGGCTATTCCGTCAGTTGCTCGAACTACGGCATGCTCCATTCCTATGCCACTTTTATCGGTACCGCAAAAAGCATGTGGATTCCCTTGAGCTGAGATCAACTCGCTTTTACGGAAAAGAGCCTTCTAGAGGATACTGCGGAGAGTACGGGAGAACAGCATGCGTTACCGTTTGCACAGAACAGTAATGAGCACGTCGGTTGCTGGTCGACTGTCAGCAGACCCGGATTCTGACTCGGTACCATAACGGCCGGTTTCACAGATTTCTTTCTGTGGCTCCGGCCGTTGTATTTGCCGTCACATCTCGGGGCCAACCCGGTGCCCAAGGTGATGAAACGAACTATTTTCCCGGCGGGATAGCAGAGGGTCAAAACCCTCAAAACAGATACATCACTAGTCAAACTCCGTGCACTGCGTCTTTCACTCATGATTTCAGGAACTGGCGCCCCTGACCGACCAGTTTCAGTTTCAGCAAGAGCGACCTCCCACATAATTATATTCGTAGTAAACTTATTTGATTTTTATTAAATTTATTCTTGACACATCTTTGTCTCTGGGCTTAGCATGAATTGGTTACTTTCGCTATTTCTGAGACAGAACGAGGGGTTCAGAGGGTACAGTGCCGCTTGATGGTAATGCGGCAGCAGCGATCCGCCGACTGCTCATATTTTCGTTTTACGTCTCACTTTAGTATTGGAAAGGAGAAGTCATGGCACGGAGTAGCACAGAAATGCCGGCTGTTCTGACGAAGGGAGGTTTCAGATGGTAGACATATTGATTGGTATCAGTATCTTAGTGCCTTGTATCGCCGGTATGCTCTGCTTTCTTACGGAAAAAACCCGGGTTAGAGCTGCTATTATCGTAACAACGGGGATCATACTGACGATAAGTTCTCTCATGCTTTTTCAAAATCTCCACGGTCCATACCTGTACACACCGGAGACGCTTCTCGGTCTGAATGTCAATTCCCTTATAACCTTCGCCGATTTTGCACTGCTGTTCATTATCCTCGGGATTGCCTTCAAACTCGGTAACCCCTTGGTTATTCTGCTTACGCTCCTGCAGATAGTGCCTCTGGCCTACTTCGAACTGAAAATGGCACCCCATGTGGAGGTGACCCCCGCCTTCTACATTGACAATCTTGCCATCATCATGAACCTGATAATTTCCATCATCGGATCCCTCATCTGCATTTTCGGCATCCGCTACATGGAGGAACATGAGCATCATCTTCACCTGAAAAAGACACGTCAACCGAGATTTTTCTTTTTCCTGGTGCTTTTTCTTGGCGCCATGAATGGCCTGGTGTTCTCAAACAACCTCCTTTGGCTCTACTTCTTCTGGGAAGTTACGACATTTTGTTCCTTCATGCTGATCGGGCACGACAAGACCGAGATCGCCATCAGAAATGCCACCAGAGCCCTATGGATGAATATGCTCGGTGGAGTCGCCTTTGTCGCGGCAATTATCCTCATTTACCATAACACCCAGTCGACGGAATACCTTTCCCTGCAGGCTCTGATCAACCACGGTCCTGGTGTCATGAAAGCCCTGATGCTCCCCTTTGCCCTGCTCTGCTTTGCCGGATTCACCAAGGCAGCCCAGGTTCCCTTCCAAAGCTGGCTCTGCGGAGCAATGGTCGCGCCAACCCCCGTTTCAGCCCTTCTCCATTCCAGCACCATGGTAAAAGCCGGTGTCTACATTGTTGTGAGGATGGCACCCGGCTACCAGGGAACCTTTCTCAGCACCATGGTTGCAACGTTTGGCGCTTTCACTTTCCTGACCGCCTCGGCCCTGGCCGTTAACATGAGTAACGGCAAAAAAATCCTTGCCTATTCCACTATTGCCAACCTGGGCCTCATTATCGCCTGCGCCGGCATCAACACCCCGGCAGCCATCATAGCGGCAGTCCTGCTGATAATATTCCATGCAATCTCGAAAGGCCTGCTCTTTCTCTGTGTCGGCACCATCGAGCACGCCATCGGCAGCCGGGACATTGAAGATATGCGCGGGCTGTACAACACCATGCCTGCCGTTTCACGGATAACGATCATCGGCATCCTGACCATGATGCTCCCACCTTTCGGAGCCCTGATGAGCAAGTGGATGGCCATTGAAGCCGCCGCCAGTCTCCCCTGGGTCGTTGTCATGGTAGCGCTGGGAAGCGGACTTACCGTTCTTTTCTGGGCACGCTGGGCGGGCATCTTTGTCAGCGGACCCCATCTGAAAGCTTTCGAGAAAGACGGAAATGAAGGCTTTTTTGCGCCGTTTGTGACGATGTTCAAGGGTTTCTATGCCAAGTCGAAATGGAAGGATCCGGCGTCAATCAAGGTCCCTCTTGTCACCCTGGCAGTTGCGGCGATCGTACTGAGTCTTGGTGTTCCCTGGTTATACACGTCTCTCGTCGACCCGGTACTGGCATCCTATAAACCAGGTCTTTTCGTCGAGCCGTTCAAGACCAACCCCATGGGTCTGACAAGCGGCGCCGGAGCTTTTTATGTCCTGCCGGTGTTCCTCGTTTCCATCATTGCCTATATCGCAGCGGTGGTCGCCGCGAAGACAAAAGATCATAAGGTCATCAGCGCTCCCTACATGTGCGGTGAACAGTATCCCGATATCACGCAGCCGAAATTCAGAAGCCACCTGAACAGCTGGAAGGAGTACGTCCCGGCCAATATCTACATGCAGCATATTCTCGGTGAAGCCAAGATATCCTACTGGATCAACATTATCGCCCTCATCATCTTGATTGTCTTGTTCGGGGAGGTTATACGATGAGCATGAATGAAGTTATCGCAATTCTCGCCGCACTATTCCTGGCGCCAATCATCGGCGGGCTGGTCGCGGGTCTCGACAGGAAGATCACTGCACGTCTTCAGGGCCGCTACGGCCCTCCGATACTCCAGCCTTTCTACGATGTCCTGAAACTGTTCGGGAAAGAAAAGATGATCGTCAACTACTGGCAGATTGTCTGCGCCTATATGTACCTGGCCGCGAATGTGCTCACCGTAGTCCTCTTGGCCCTCCAATCCGACTTGCTTCTCATCTTCTTCGTATTGGCGGTAGGCGGCGTCTTCCTGGTAATCGGGGCACTTGCCGCAGAATCCCCGTACAGCCAGATCGGTGCCCAACGTGAGTTGATCCAGATGCTTACCTACGAGCCACTGCTGATCCTGGTATTCGTCGGCATATACCTGGAAACGGGAAGCTTCAAAATTTCCGAGATTATCGCAAATTACCACCAGCCGCTCCTGATCTCCCTGCCGCTCCTTTTCGTAGTCATGGGCTATGCATTTGTCATCAAACTGAAGAAATCCCCCTTTGACATCGCCACCTCCCATCATGCTCACCAAGAGATCGTCAAGGGAGTTCTCACCGAATATTCCGGGCCATACCTGGGATTGATCGAGATCTCTCACTGGTATGAAACAGCCTTCATTCTCGGCCTCTGTGCCTTGTTCTGGCATACGAACTACCTGTGGATGGCAGTCCTGGTCGCAGCAACCTATTTCGGCGAAGTGCTCGTGGACAATATCTGCGCCCGACTTACCTGGCGCTGGATGCTCCCCCATGCCTGGACCGGGGGACTTATCATGTCTTTTGCGAATTACTTCTGGATTTTCGCAAAAATCAAATGAAGGAAATAGAAGGGAAAATCCTTCCCGAGACCTGAAACATTTTGAAGTAGTTCGACATATCTGAAACGGGACCATCGCACAGTTCAAGTGAAGCGTTGCGACTAAGGAGCTGTACATGAATAACATGGTCAAGATTGCGCTCAGATTTAGGTCAGATTTGACAGAACTGATTGAGCCAAACCGCAGACGTAGCAGGGCTACGTTGAGGATTTGGTGATTAAAGTTCGGTCAAAAATGGCCTGATGATGAGATGCAAGATGCCCATGGTATTTGTTTGCAGCTCCTAAGTTCCTTTACGAAAGGTTACCTGACCATGAAAAGACTCATCAATACATCGAGAGTAAAATCTCCCTGGCTGATCCACTTCGACTGCGGCAGTTGCAATGGCTGCGACATCGAGGTTCTGGCTTGCCTCACCCCGATCTACGACATCGAGAGGTTCGGAATTCTCAACGTGGGAAACCCGAAGCACGCCGATATTCTGGTCGTAACCGGAACCGTTAATCACCGTAACAAGAAGGCACTGAAAAATATCTATGATCAGATGCCGGAACCGAAAGTCGTTGTAGCCATCGGAGCATGCGGAACAACTGGCGGAATTTTTCGTGAAGCCTACAACGTCGTTGGTGGCGTAGACAAGATCATTCCCGTCGATGCTTACGTCTCGGGCTGCGCGGCCAAGCCCGAGTCGATCATCGACGGCGTTATCATCGCGCTGGGAAAACTGGCTGAAAAGGGGAAAAAAGTCGATCAAGGAATCTTTGAGCGACTTGAACAAACCCAGAATTTCATAAAAAGCAGATAAGAAACAGAAGGAGAAATTCCATGAAAGATAGTGTGGTTGTCTTAACAGAAGATAATACACCGCAGCTGTTGCCGAACATGATTATCTCTCAGATCAGGTTACTGAAGGACGAAGGCTTCCGCTTTGTCACCATGTCATCAAACGACCTGGGGGACAGCATCTGCGTCCTGTATCATCTGGATAAAGACCTGCAACTGATAAACCTGAAGGTGGAAGTACCAAAAGGTTCCAAGATTCCGAGCATTTGTTCCGTGTACGCCAGTGCCGTTCTGATTGAAAACGAGATCAAAGAGCATTTCGGGGTAAATTTCGACGGCCTCTCGATAGACTTCCAGGGAATGCTCTATCTGGATGAAGAGGTACAAAAAACCCCTTTCTGCAAGATAGGAATTACCAGAGTTTGAGGCCGGGAAATCGCCCCGGACAGAACCGGGAAAAGCACATCATGGATTTTGAACTGTTGAGGAGGCAGATATAGTATGGCACGAACAGTAATACCTTTCGGTCCGCAGCATCCGGTCCTGCCCGAACCGCTGCACCTGACCCTTACCGTGGAAGACGAGATAGTCAAAGAGGCCATTCCAAAACTCGGCTATGTGCATCGGGGGCTGGAAAAACTGGCTGAAATCCGCGACCATACGCAAATGATACAGATCGTGGAAAGGGTCTGCGGAATCTGCAGCACTTTGCATGCAATGTGTTACTGCCAAGGTATCGAGGCATTGATGAAAGTGGAAATTCCGCCCCGGGCGAGATTCCTGCGCGTCATCTGGGCGGAAATGCACAGGATGCACAGCCACCTGCTGTGGCTCGGACTGTTTGCCGATGCCTTCGGTTTTGAAAGTCTTTTCATGCAATTCTGGAAAATTCGGGAACGGATCATGGACCTGCAGGAAGCAACCTCCGGAAATCGGGTCATCGTTTCCGTCAATTGCGTCGGCGGCGTCAAACGGGACATCGACGCTGCAACACAGAAATGGATTCTCGACACAATGAAAATTGTCGAGAAAGAGGTACTCCAGCTCAAGTCGACGATTATGGATGATTTTACCGTAAAAACACGTACGGTCGGTATTGGTGTCCTGTCAAAAGAAAAAGCCTACGAAATGGGTGCGGCCGGACCGACCCTGCGTGCCAGCGGCATTTCACAGGACATGCGTCAGACCGGATATGCCGCCTACTCCGAACTCAACTTCGAACCAGTGGTTGAAACGGATGGTGACTGCTACGCTCGAACCGTCTGCCGCTTCAATGAAGTCTTTCAGGCAATCAGCCTGATTCGGGAGGCCTTTGCCAAGCTTCCGCAAAGTGAGCTTGCCGTCAAGGCCAAGGGACTGCCGGACGGTGAAGTGATCTCCCGTGTCGAGCAGCCGCGGGGAGAATGCCTCTACTATCTGAAGGGTAACGGGACAAAGTTTCTGGACCGGGTACGAATCCGCACCCCGACCTTTGCCAACATTCCCCCGCTGCTGGAAATGCTGCCGGGCTGCGACCTGGCCGATGTCCCGATTCTGATTCTGACGATAGATCCTTGCATAAGCTGTACGGAACGATAATCCAGCGGGAGACGCTACCATGTTCATGACGAAAAACGTTTTAAAGAACCTGATGACGAAATACGCGACACGGCTCTATCCTTTCAAGAAGAGAGAAACATTCAAGGACGTAAAAGGCGAATTGAAGATCGAGATGGAAAAATGCATCCTCTGCGGTGTGTGCAAGATGAGATGTCCCTCACAGTGTATTACGGTAGACAAGCAGGCAAAAACCTGGGGAGTTGACCCATTTTCCTGCGTCTACTGCGGAATCTGCGTCGATGCCTGCCCGGTGAAATGCCTCTACCAGGAAGGCCTGTATCGGGCGCCATTGGCGGAAAAAGATATGATTCTGCATATCCAGGAAGCAGCACCGGCACCCTGATTTTGCGGAATGCAGCTGAAATTGAGACGAGACGAGAAAAGGAGCGATACCCCGCTCCTTTTTCTTTTTCCGACAGATCTGCCGCCGATTGTCACCGGCAGGATTGGCTTGGCATCAGCGTTCCGCCAGCGCCAGCCGAACGCCAAGGGAGGCAAAGACCCCGGCGGTCAGCCAACTGAACCAGCGGGCGATGCGTGGCCGTTTCAGGATAACATGCCCCACACTGCCGGAAAGCCAGCCAATGATACTGAAGACCACAACACCCTGTGCCATGAAAAGCAGTCCCAGAAGAAACATCTGCAGGGAAGCGCTTTCGGAACCAGGTGAAACAAATTGGGGAAGAAAAGCCAGAAAGAACAGCGCCACCTTCGGGTTGATGACGTTCATCACGAAGCCCCGCCGAAACAGGGAGCCGAAGCTGCGGCCATCGGTCGCACCCTGGGGAAGCAGGATCTGCTGCTCCTTCAGCGCCCTCCAGGCCAGGAAGAGGAGGTAGCCGGCACCGGCGAATTTCAGGATCTGGAAGGCAGTGGCAGAGGAATAGAGGAGTGCGGAAATGCCGAGCGCGGCAGCCGTGGTATGGACGCTGATGCCGCTGCACATGCCCAGTGCCGTGACAATAGCAGCCTTTCTCCCTCGGGAAATGCCCTGGGCCACGATGAAGGTGTTGTCCGGGCCAGGTGCTATCGTAAGGGCCAGGGAAGCGCCGAGAAAATAGAGCACGGTTGCTGCGGTCATGGAATTTCTCCTGGTAAAGCAAAAGGGATTTCGTATTTTCTCTGTCCAGAAGCCGGAGTACGTCAGAGACCCCGACGTTTTGCGCCGATATTTCACATACACCTTTTTTCAAGATATCATCAAAATTCTCGGAAGATCACCTAAAAAGAAGGGGGAGCAGACAGCTCCCCCTTCTTTCACTTCTGTGGAATGGAAACCTCTGTTGCTAGGAGCCTGTCGGACTTAGGGCAACTCTGCTGCAAATCCGTCTGGACGGTCCATATTCCGCCGCTTTTTTGGTCAATAGAACAACTATTGCCCTGCAAAATCGACAAAATCTGTCCTCGCCCAGCCTGATTTACGCTTTGATTTCCTAAGTCCGCCAGACTCCTAGAGGATTCCGTCGCCAGGGGTAACATCCACCCAGTCTATCCAGATCATGCCGTTGGTCGCAGACGTGCCACCAGTTCCCCGAGCAACGTTGAGCTGTCCGCGGTTGCTGGTTGGTACATACTGAGAGAAGAGGTCGATGTAGCCGCCGTTACCACCGTTGCTCGTTCCGGCACCGCCATTGGCAAGGATGACTCCCGAGTTGGCGGTGTGCCTCCCCGCGTACATGCCGATGAACTGTGCGCCATTTCCGCCTGTTATGCCGTTGCCACCGCTGGCGATGATCTTGCCGGAGTTGACGATATCGAGGGTTGAATAGAATTCGATACCCCCCCAGCCAGTTGAAGCCATGCGGACTTCGTCTCCGCCCATGCCACCACCGGCGCCGTCACCGCCCCTGGTAGTGCCGGCACCGCCCGAGGCAATGATCGTGGCGCTGTTGGTGACCTTGTCATGGCCGTAGAAGTAGACGCCGCCGGAATTACCGGCATAGTCACCGGCGCCGCCCGACACATCGAGGGCACCGGAGTTGGCAACTTCGGTGGTGCCGATCGAGAACTCCCCTTCAGCCTCGAATTCGATATAACCACCCTGGCCACCGTAGTGACCTCCGGTCAGAGAGCCGTCACCACCCTTGGCTGACACCGGAACCTGGTTGATGATGGAACCGACCGGGACGGCAAGATAATCGTCTCCCGTCCAGGCGTCTTCGGTAGAGATCTCGAAGTATCCGGCATTCGCTCCGACAGTGCCGTTGCCGCCGTTCATACTGATCGACGAGTAGCCGACGAATTCCACCTGGGTCAGGACCGGGGCGTTTTCATAGGCATAGTTGGTTTCAATTTCAAAATAGCCGCCATAGCCACCATTGGCGCTACCGCTGCCACCTGAGAGATCGATATCGCCGGCAATCCTGATGCCTTCGACCGGTGCCTGTTCTCCATAGCCGTAGTCATCGTCATAGTCCTGCAAGAGAAACAGATAGCCGCCGCTGCCGCCGGAATAGCCGTCGCCGGTAGAGTCACCGCCCGCCAGGGAGATATCGGCATTCAGCAGCAGGGAGCCTGAATTCGTGTATATGGCCAATTGTCCGCCATTATTGCCATTAGCGTCAAAGCCGTTGCCGCCATTTGCCTGAATGATGCCGCCTGCCTGAATTCTATGGATTTCCCAGGGAGCACCAGCCACTTCGATAAATCCGCCAATGCCGCCAATGCCGCCGGACCCATCTCCACCATTGGCGCTGACTGTTCCTGAGGTATAGACACTGGCCAAGTATGAACCAGCTACAGCATAGCCGCCATTACCGCCCGCCCCTGCCGTATTGTTGCCGCCATCGGCACGTATCACGCCGGTGTTGTAAACGAAGGTCTCCGCTATTAAAAATGCCATTGCTGCACTGCCACCGCCGGCGGCGCCATTACCCTCGATGGTGCCTTTGTTGATGGCGACACCATAAGATATAACTAGCAGCGGCCCGGCAGGAGAGCCTGCGGTCCTGCCACTGGTGGTTATCGTGCCGGTTGTTCCGACCTGAAGATAGGAACCGGATTCCAACTCCAATACCACCGATTCGTCGATCGTTGTCACCGTGCCATCGATTACGACAGCCTTGGGAATAAAGACTCCAGCTCCCGTTTCGCTCCAATTGCTCGGGAAGCGGAGTGTTGCCCCGCCGGCAACGCTGAGGCCGGTTACCGGGACATCGGTTTCATCATTACCGTCTCCGACATACAGAGTGAAGTCATTTGTCCGCTGGTAGAGAGATCCGACACCGGGATCCCCTTCCGGATTGAGCAGGACATTGGTGTCGGTGGTCACCGTCACCTTCATGTCACCAAAGGTATAGGCATAGGAGGGAATGCTGAAGCCCGCATTCACCGTACCACTTTTCAGAATCTTCACGTCGGTGTAGGCATCAATGTCCAGGCCGCCGCCACCGCCGCCGGCCGATGAATAGCTGCGAAAGGCGTCGCCGCCATCGAGGTTGATGGTCGTACCGCCGCTGACCGGAATTGGAGTGAAGCTGCCGTCACCGCCTCCGCAGGCAAACAGGGCGCATGATGCTGCCGCAACGAGCAGGATTTTGAGAAGTTTCATGGTTATCTGCCTCCTTTCAGCGATTTCCGGGACTCAGCCATGCTCATCATCTTGTGCTGATTCGCGATGAACTGCTTCCGCAAGGCGGGATCGCGATTTGTCTTCATCTGGGTGAAGAGGGCCCGTTGTTCGGTCATCATGACCTTTCTTTCAGCATCGAGCTTTGCCGCTGATGCCTTGCGGGACTCGGCCGTAACCTTCCGAGCTTCAATCTGTACCGCTTTTTGCTGCAGCACAGAACTCTTGTGCAACAGCGCCTTCTGCTCCAGGTCCGCTTTTGTCACACCGGACGGGGCTGCCATTGCCAGTGATGCAGCAAGCAGCCCGAGAACGCCAAGCCCACAACTCAACTTCCATCTCTTCCACATGTCTTCGTCTCCTTGTAATGAAGTGTCCGTGTCCTCGCTATTATGCTGTGTAGATACAACAAAAGACGGTCCGGACGTTTGAATAGGGAATTCCGGCAGAAAAAGGAATTCACCATACGATATGAAAAAATTACCGGCACTCAGGTAAGGTCGGCACCAGGATTTAAAAAAGGGGAAAATGACTACTAGGAGTCTGTCGGACTTAGGGTAAATTTGCTGCAAATCCGTCTGGATGGCCCATATTCCGCCGCTTTTTTGGGCAAAAGAACAGCTATTGCCCTGCAAAATCAACAAAATCTGTCTTCGCCCAGCCGAATTTTCGCTTCGGTTTCCTGAGACCTACAGGCTCCTCATACAGAGTAAAAGGACAACTGCTATCGGATCGAACAGGAAGAACGGAAATACGGGAGGTGTATTTATTCAACAGAAACTAGTTGCACCGACATCGGAAATAACGCAGTTTTATTTTTATATTTTGTTTGACAAATTATTATTTTTTCATTGCCTTGTCAAGTAAATCAAACTTATTGAAAAATTATTTGCTCATAAGTATTTTCTACACCTTTTAGCCAAAGAAATCATTCCCAACGCATAGTGTATCAATCGGCTCGAAATGGAACTGCCGTCGAGAAAGATGATCGTTGACATCACCAAAAAGCCTCTTTAGAGTATGCTTCGTTCTTTTCGGGAGCAGCAATCCCGAACTCCCATCAAACAACGGGGTATTGCCATGACTGAATTAAATAGTTTTTTTGCTGCTCTCAGCGGCTATGTCTGGGGAATTCCGCTGCTGGTTCTCCTGGTCGGAACCGGTCTTCTTCTAACCATCCGACTGCGCTGTCTGCAGGTCAGACTGCTGGGCCACGCTCTGTATGAAACCTTTGTCCGGCCCAAATCCAATGAGCAAGGCGATATCAGCCACTTCCAGGCACTGATGGTGGCCCTGGCCGCAACCATCGGTACGGGAAACATTATCGGCGTTGCCACCGCGATCTCGATCGGCGGCCCTGGAGCGCTGTTCTGGATGTGGGTCACGGCGGCACTCGGCATGGCTACCAAGTACGCAGAAGGGGTGCTGGCCGTCAAATATCGGGTGGTTGATGAGAACGGCGAGATGGCCGGCGGTCCGATGTATTATCTGGAGAGGGGCTTGGGACAAAAATGGCTGGGGGTGCTGTTCGCCCTGTTCGGCTCAATCGCCGCGTTCGGCATCGGCAATACCGTCCAGGCCAACGCCGTTGCGGGAAACCTGAAGGAAACGTTCAATATCGACCCGCTGGCCACGGGTATCGCCCTGGCGCTGCTCACCGGCATTGTTATCCTGGGGGGCATTAAAAATATCGGCCGGGTTGCCGCGGTCATGGTTCCGGTGATGGCGATTGTCTACGTGGCCGGCTGCCTGGTCATCCTGTTCCGCTATGCGAATGAAGTACCGGACGCCATCTGGCTGGTTTTCCATGATGCTTTCACCGGTACTGCGGCAACCGGCGGTTTTCTGGGCGCAGCGGTAATGATCGCCATCCAGAAGGGCGTCTCGCGGGGGGTCTTTTCCAACGAGTCAGGCATGGGCAGCGCACCGATTGCCGCGGCAGCGGCCAAGACCAACGAACCGTGCGAACAGGCACTCGTCTCCATGACCGGGACCTTTATCGACACCATCATCATCTGCACCATGACCGGCCTGGTACTGATCGTCACCGGCGTCTGGCATTCCGGCGCCGCGGTTTCGGTTCTGACCAAATCCGCCTTCGATATCGGACTTCCCGGCAACTCGGGCGGCTATATCGTAACCTTCGGCATCGTCTTTTTCGCCTACTCCACCATCATCGGTTGGGCATACTACGGTGAAAAGTGTATAGAGTATCTTCTGGGAGTGAAGGCCCTCTTTCCCTACCGGCTTCTCTATGCCGCCCTGGTGATGGTGGGTGCCGGCATCAAGCTGGAACTGGTCTGGAATTTTGCCGACGTCATGAACGGTCTCATGGCCGTGCCAAACCTGATCGGACTGCTGGGCCTTTCGGGAGTGGTGGTTGCGGAAACGAATCGTTTCCTGGCGGAACGGAAAGGTCGGAAAACAGCCCATTGATAGAGCTTCTTACACACGAAGGGGTGAGCACCATGCGGCGCTCACCCCTTCACTTTTCAATTCCCTTCACCCATCCCCCCAGAGAAGCCGAGGTATCAGCGGGCCGTCAGGTGGCGAACCCCTTTTTCCAGCCCGGCCAGATTCAACTCGAACATGGGAATGATGGTGCGGATAATGCTGATCGTCTCGCCATGAGGCCACAACGAAGAGGAAATCGGATTGAACCAGGCAGCATGGCGGAAGGTCGCAGCCAGCATCTTCAGCCGCTCGATGCTCGGTTGCTGCTGACGGTATTCGAGGACGATGGAGCCGTCTACCGCCAGCAACTCTTCAGGAGCCATGCTGGCGTCGCCGACAAAGATCAGGCGGGTCTCTGGATCGCGACGCAGGAGATCCTCGAGCGATTCAGGATTGCTGCGACGTTCAGGGTCGCGCCAAACCCGGTCCGTAACAGTATTGTGGAAATAGCGGATGGCAAGGTCCTTGAACTGTGAGCGGGCATGATGGAACAAGGCCTGGACGGTCTCCACGTACGGCTCCATGGACCAGCCGCCGTTGTCGATGAGCAGGAGGACCTTGAGACGATCCACCAGTCGCCGGTCAAAGACGATCTCGATTTCGCCGGCGTTGCGCATGGTCTGGTAGATCGTTTTGTCGACACTCACCACATCCTTCGGTCCGGCCGGCTTCAGATGGCGGAGCCGCTTAAGTGCCTCCCCCATCTGGCTGCGCGTCAAGGGGGCGGTGCGGGAATAGTCCCGGTATCGTCTCTCCAGTGCCACTTTACTGGCGGAACGGGCCCGGGACGCGCCACCGATTCGCATTCCGCCGGGACGATTGCCCGAGTGGCCAATGGGGGATACCCCGCCTGAGCCGATCCACTTGCTTCCGCCATAATGGACCGCTTTCTGGTCATTTAGCCGGTCAAAGAGATACTGCTCCAGTTCGGCCGCGCTCAGCCGGCGCAGTTCTTTCTCGCTCAGACCAAGTGCCTTGGCTAGATCAGCAGGTATTTTCAGCCACTCCTCAAGAAGTTGTCGGGCCGCTTCACTCAAGAGAATCCCCTCTGCAGGAAACATTTCAGCCCCGGCAAACAACTCGGCAAACACCTGGTCGTAGGTATCGAAGTCGCGTTCGCTCTTCACCAGGATCGCCCGTGCCACAATATAGAAATCGTCCAGAGAAGCAACGAGCTCAAGACTCAGGGCTTTCTGCAGCCGCAGAAAGGCGGTGGGCGTTACTGCCACCCCCCGCTCGCGCAGGGTATAAAAGAAGGGCACAAACATTGGTCATCTCCACAGGTGAACAAACCGCAACCGGTACAGGAAACCGGGGGGATTTCTCAGGACAGCGGCCCGGAAGACGTCACCAGCCCCGCCTTCTCCAGATCGCTGCTTTTCTTGAACAGAACTCCAAGGTACGGAAGCACCCCGTTGCTCAATGCCTCGGTCCGAAAGTCCGGATCGGCCTGCAGAGCACGGATCCAATTAAGAAGTTCGCGGGTGGCAGGCTTCTTTTCAATCCCTTCAATCGTCCGCAACCGGTAAAATGAATTGATCGCGGCATGGGCAAGATCGTTTGACAGATCGGGGAAATGAACGGCAATGATGCGACGCATGGTATCCGGTTCCGGAAAGGCGATATGATGGAAATTGCAGCGGCCCAGGAACGGGTCTGAAAGATCCTTCTTGGCATTGGAAGTGATGATAACCACCGGCCGGATCCGGGCGGAGACCGTAAGATCGATCTCCATGATGTCGAACTGCATCTGGTCGAGAACGTCCAGCATGTCGTCCTGGAAGTCGGTATCGGCCTTGTCGATCTCGTCGATGAGGAGGACGGTTCGCTGGTCGGCGACAAAGGCCTGACCGATCTTGCCCATGCGGATGTACTCGGAAATGTTGCTCACATCACGGCTGGAATCGCCGAAACGGCTGTCGTTGAGGCGGGTGAGGGTATCGTACTGATAGAGCGCCTCCACCAGCTTCATGCTCGACTTGACGTTCAGGATGATCAGCGGCATCTCCAGACTCTCGGCAATAGCATGGGCCAGCATCGTTTTGCCGGTGCCCGGTTCTCCCTTAAGAAGCAGCGGCATCTCCAGGGCCATGGAAACATTGACGATCTTGGCCAGTTCCTCGTCCAGCACGTAACGGCTGGCGCCGCCGAAACGGTGAAAGTTCTCTTCTGTCATGGTTGAACTGCTCCTTACGAAAGATGTTAATATTGTTTATGTTTTTGTAGGGGCAGGCCCCTGTGCCTGCCCTCGGTAGCGAGCACAGGGAGGCGGGCACCCACGGGGGGGTGCCCCTACGAAATCCTTCAGACCTACATTCCGCTGAATTGCTTATCCCCAGGTAACCTTTGCCGGATTACGGGTCGGGATGCGCGCGTATTCGAATTCCGGATAGCCAATCATTACCCCACCGTACATGCGGTGGCCCGCTGGCAATGCCAAGGCCGTTGCGACTCCGGGAGAGCTCAGGGCGGCCTGGTGGAGAAAGCCGGCCCAGCAGGTACCGAGACCGAAAGGAAGTGCCGCCAGATCAAGGGTGGCCAGGGCAATGGTAGAAGAAGATAAAATTATCGGATCATCAACCGCCCCATGGGCAATTATCAGAGCAGGCGCCTTTCTCAGGATCGGATCGCGCCCCCTCTCCCAGGCCTTCAGCATCCCCTTGACGCCATGCACCTGCTCTCCTTCCAGGGTGCGCAGCCATTCGATCACCGCCAGGGAGAGGAACTGTATCTCCTGCTCGTCAAGGATCACCTTCCAGGAAACCGTCTGGGTGTTCATGCCGGTCGGCGCATAGCGAACGATATCAATAACTTGTTCGATGACGTCCCGATTCAGCGGCTCTTTCCGGAAATTCCTGATCGACCGTCGTCCCTTGACCAGTTGCCCGACCTGCTCCGGTGTCAGCAGCCAGCCGGCTTCCAGGGGCAGGCATTCATTGGAAGCCATCCGGCAGTGACTAAGCGCCGCCGTCGGGCAGGCGGCAACACAGTGACCGCAGGTAATGCAGCCCTTTTCAATCTTTTCAATCGTTGTCGGGAAGCCAGTGGTCGGAAACCCATCGCCCAGCGCAATGATCCCCACCGGACATGCCCGGGCACAATAACCGCATCGCCGGCACTTGCTTTCATCTATCGATATCAGTCCCATGCTATCCTCCCGTGATCCTGTCGTTTCGGTCCTAAGGAGCTGCAAACAAATACCATGGGCATCTTGCATCTCATCTTCAGGCCATCTTTGACCGAACTTCAATCACCAAATCCTCAACGTAGCCTTGCTACGTCTGCGGTTTGGCTCAATCAGTTCCGTCAAATCCGACCTGAATCTGAGCGCAATCTTGACCATGTTATTCATTTACAGCTCCTTACCCGCCGCCATCTGGTCGATGAGCAGATTGATTCCGTCCACCGAATGTTCCAAGTACCTTTTATCGCCAATGGTTTTCGCCAGAAGAATTCCTCCCTCTATCTGTGCGATAAAGGTGGCGGCAAAAAGCTGCGCATCCGCATCCGGGCGAATCTCGCCACTCTCCATGCCCGCATTCACCATCGCAACAAGGCGCCCCTCCCAGGCAGTCAAGACCCGGCGCACCTCCCCATGCAGTCGCGGATGAGCATCGTCGGCATCGACAGCGGTGTTCAGTATCGGGCAGCCACCCTTCTGCACCGTCTCCTCGTAAAAATCGAGAAAAGTCGCCGCAAAAGCGCGCAATTTGTTAACGTCTCCCTGACAGGGCCGTATCTTTTCCCGGACCCGCTCGGAAACCTGCCGGACGCTGTGCAGGAATGCCTCGACTGCCAGGGTATCCTTATCGGCAAAGTGCCCATAAATGGCTCCTTTGCTGAGTCCCAAATCCTCACACAGCATCGCCATGGATGTCCGCTGGTAGCCTTTCTTGTTGAAAATAACAGCCGCCTTTTCAATGATTGCCTGCCTTGTTTCTTCAGCTTTTCCCAAAAACACCTCCGCAACAGCAACTATAGTGCTAAATATACCGCTTGGTATATTTAAGTCAAGCGCAAATATACCAAGCGGTATATTTGAGGGAGGCCGAAAATAGCATCCAGCCTGAAGTAACACTTCCGCTTTCAGTCAAACTAATAAGATGACAGGTTTTCATGACCAGGTCCTATTTTACGTTTTGAACAATAAATACCGGGGCACCTTTGCCATGTACCGTTCGAAGTCCGCTCCGAACTTCTCCCTGCACATCCGCTCTTCCGCCAGAATCATGAAATGCTGAGGCACGCACATCATAAGCAGCCAGGCTAGGAGAATCATGTTCATGGTGACGACACAGATGCCGAGAAACATGAGCGTTGCAGCCACGTAAAACGGGTTTCTCGAAATCCGGTACGGGCCCCCGAAGAATGGCCGGCCGGGAGGTGTCGTGACAAAGACCCGGACGGTCGTGAAGAAAAGAGCGGCACCAATTGTATACAGGACCAGGCCCGGATAGAGCGCAGACTTCAGGGCGGTAAAGGGGGTCCAGACCGTGGCGATCATGAAAGGATAGGGGGCAAGCGACGCCGAAACCGTGAAGAACCGTTCCCGGGCATTGTAGCCGGTCATGTCGGACATGCGGCGCGCAAGTTCCTTCTTCGCGGTGCAGATGTACGCCGCCGTCAGCAGCAGCGGCAGAATGAGCCACCATGCGTTCATAAACCCCAGGTGAAATGTAGGCGGCAGGCCCATGGTCAGTCTCCTTCAACAATGATCCCTTCACATGGAAAGAATCGGCAGGGCTGGGTTGGGACTTTCCCGCGGACCATCAGGCAAAATCAATCAGACCGAGTCGGGCCGCGACCGCCAGGGCCTGCGGCCTGTTTATCGCACCCAGTTTCTGCATGATGTTGTATACGTGAAAATTGACCGTTCTCTCGCTGATACCCAGGATAACCGAGATGTCCCAGGAGCTTTTCCCCTGTTTCAGCCAGTCGAGCACCTCTTTTTCACGGGCGGAAAGGGCGGTTTTTTTGTTCTCAACCATCTTCCTGCTTCGGAAGACATGGGAGAAGGCGAGGTGAAGGTGGGGAACAATCAACCCCAGAATGGCCTCGGTGCGTCGGTTATGTTCCATTGCTGAACCGGAAAAACAGAACATGCTTCCATTCTGCCCTCGGACCGATGGACCTGAGCCATGGGCATAGCCCTCCCTTATCCCGAAATCCAGGCAGAGTGATATTATCTCATCCTGCTGGCGGCATTGTTTCCAGGTGCTGGTCATGTATTGGGGCGTGTACGTCGTGAAATTCTGTCTCGAAAGAGCACTCGTCTGGTGATAGTTTTTCGAAAAGTATTCTCGGACCCATTCTTCGGGGAAACTGATATTGAGACCATGAACGATTACCGGTCCCTTGCCGTTATCATGGAAGCCCAACATGGCGGCGGCATAATCAAAAGGAAACAGTTCCTGGATCTTTGGAAAAAGATCGAGGAACTCCTCCTCCGAGGTACAGGAAATACTCTTATGGATAATATCAAGGAGTGTGACGGCTTCGTTGCCGGAAAGACAGGAAAGGAAGTCTGCCGGTTCGGGTGATGATTGGATTACACCGTCTCTGTCATCGGGCATTTGACGCCTCGGCGCTGCAGGATATGATATGTATCCTCTGCTGTGGTCCGCTTGAACTGTAATGGGAACAATTATTGATTGTCAATTATTATCGGTCAAGAATGTGGAAATAAACGCATAACGCCGAATCATTCGCTATCCGACAACTGCTTCGGCAAGGTGCATATGCTCGTAAGCATGGTAGCCGTCAGTGCGTCCCGAAAAGTAACGCTCCTCGATATCCGCCGGGCTCAGATGTTCCCGGAGACACAGACCCAGACGCGCCAGGTCCGCGGCAAGAGCGGACGGAGCAAGGCCGGTTATCATCGGCTTTCCCATCTTTCGCATGTATTCCATTCCTATTTGCACACGCCTTGCAGTTCTCCCCGGGATAAATGCATCGTTATCCAGATAATCGAAAACAACCTTGCTGCCGGGGTGGGCGACTTCCGCGATACCACGCAAAGTGTCCGACACTGCATCGCGATCCAGGTAATAGGTGACACCCAGCCAGCTGAAAAAGCTTGGAACCTCGGGATCATAGGATGAGCTTGCAAGCGCAGCCGCCGGACTTTCCCGGCTGAAATCCACCGGAATGAAATGCAGCTGCACCGGCTGTTCCCAGCCCGCCTCAACGAGGCGGCTGCGCTTATAGGCTTGCGTGGCCGAATGGTCGACCTCATACACCTGCAGCTGCGTTGCCAGATCCGGACAGCGAAAGGCAAAGGTGTCCATCCCGGCTCCGAGAATTACATACTGTCGCACTCCCTCCCGAACCGCCTTTTCAAGCAGCTCTTCCGCATATCGCGCCCGGCTGATTGCGAGAGATAGGGGCGCGATGGCCGTCATGAACCACGCCAGAGCAGTTTCCTGATCGGTGCACGATGCGGCGTGCGCGGGGTCGATAATCCGGACGGCCTCTGAAAATTGCCGGTCAAAGCAATCGCGCTCCTGCACCGTCAACAGGTTATACGCCAGAAAGTCGTCGAATATCTTCGGCGCATCATGCGCTGCATGGTAAGCGCGAAAATAGGTCAGAAGCGGTGCGGTTGAGAGCATCTGGTTATCTTCCATTCGCTTTCTCCTTCATTCCAGGCGAAATCCGCCGTCCCGGCATGTCCGGATGGGAAAGAGATCCTCTTTTTCATTGAAAAACTCTTCTCACCGGTTTGGGTTTTTATCACCAGACCAACTGATTTAAGCCTGTCGTCGCGCAGCTGACCGAATACGTCCTCTAGAGTAAAATCACCCGCCTACCTGCCGATGACCTCTACGAGTTCATTCCCCGATTTCCACCACCGGGATCATTCCAGATGTCATGGACCATGGCTTTTCCAGGATTGCCGAAAGTTCTGGCTTCTATTTCCCGGCAGACGACCCGTGTTTTATGGTAGCAATTGAACTTGTGCCACAGGAAATTACAGGGAAAAACATTCCCGTCCCAGGAAACCATGGCCGATCCCGTTTCGATGAATTCACACCTGCGGTCGGCTTTGGGAACCATTTCGGGCAGTTTCAGGCTGATACTCTTTTCCCCGGCCAAGGCACGGGCTTCAGCGAAAATGTCTGCCAGTTCCTTCTGGAATGGTTCATTGCGCGAAAGCAGATTATTTACCAGGAGGAAAACCCCGGTGCGGTTCGCGTCGAGCATCATCTTGTGGACCAGGTCCACGATCCGCTCTTCTTCCCTGGTCCGGGACTAATTGAAGGCAAAATATTTCTTGTCGAGATATCGACGGATATCGATTACTTCGCGCCCGAAGTGCCTGGGAGCCGATACACATCCGTCATTCCACAATCCGGTAACCCGCCGACTTCAGGGACGGCCTTGTATAAACAAAGATCATCTCAACCGGTTCGTCGAACGGATTGTAAAACCAGTGAACTGCGCCTCGTGGCACGAACATCGTGTCGCCTTTGGTCATCTCTTCTTCTGTTTCGCCGAGTCCGGTAATTCCTCTTCCCGACAAAATGTATATGACTTCCTCAGCGTCCTTGTGGGTATGCTTCTTGTGTGAAGAGGTCTTCGCTTCGAACCTGCAGTAGGCAAAAGTGATGTCCTCCGCACCAACGGTATCCTTGTCAACAAGCACTACCCTTTTCGCATTGTCCAAATCCTTGATCGGCTCATTTCTTCCATCGGCGAGTCCCAGCACATATCTCATGTCATTCTCCCTATGCAAATTAGACGCTGACGTTCAAATCGACGTGCTTGTCGCTTTTGACGCATCCCTCTTGAATGAAAAATTAGGCCAATGACACCACGACTTTCTTGTTGATGCCGTGCTCACAAACGTCAACAGATGCCGCGTAGGCAATCCCCTTGTCTTTTGCTTCCAGAATCTCTCGCACATTGATGCCGCTATTTGCCAAGGAACTCAGCGCAGACTCAGGCAATAGTTTTCTGGCAATTTCAAGGACGAAAGCCGGAAGACTGACGGCTGATTCGCGTTGTCCACCAATATATTTTTCAATCTTCACTTTTGC
>Ga0351902_1036_pt1 | contig 38356 bp, 33 predicted proteins | sample BONcelHT113001D5_FD_205828 | JGI IMG/M metagenome (GOLD analysis project Ga0351902, IMG submission 205828) | Enriched cells from coal bed in the Powder River Basin, Montana, United States - BONCAT cells T11 rep1 HSBNCT.T11.300.1.D5 ...
TTGTTGTCAGTTGTTTGCAATGTTCATTTTGTTTAAAACTATTTTCGTTTTCCGAAGGATATCCGGTGAGAGGAAATATCTTTGCAGATCAAAAAAATAAAGTATGCAAACCTGGTTCGAGTGTAAAGTAAAATACGTAAAAATTGACGATGACGGCCGCGAACGCAAAGTGAGCGAAGTGTATCTGGTAGATGCCGTATCGTTTACAGATGCTGAAACACGCATTATTCAGCAAATGGAAACCATGGTTCGTGGTGAATTTATGGTTGACAATATCAAAAAATCGAATATCGTTGAAATATATCCCCACGAAAACGGCGAATGGTGGTACAAAGCAAGAATTGGTATTGTGACCATTGATGAAAAAGCCGGAAAAGAGAAGAAAATAAACAACTACTTCCTGGTTGCCGCCGACGATCTGAAGCAGGCGCTTCAGCGCCTCGAAGAAGGACTTGCTTATGTGCTGGTGCCGTATCAAACCACCTCACTGGCAATATGCAATATCGTTGATGTTTTTCCTTATTTTGAAGACAAAGTGAATGCAAAGATTCCTTCAAACCTGAAACCGTTGAAAGAAGTTACAAAAACTCCGGTTTTTGAAGATGAAGATTTGGATGTAGTCTATTCGGCAGATGACGAGGAAGACGAAGAAACTGAATTGGAAGAAACGGACGATCAGGAATAAAACGTTGAATAAATATTTCAATAAAAAATCCGAAGGTTTTGAACCTCCGGATTTTTTATTTTATCAGTTTACCGGCATCGATTTTCGAAGGCCAATCATGACTTTGTAGAAGCAGAACCGATCACGTTGACCAGGATCAAATTCGTAATAAGCGTTAGCTATACGGCAAATGTCTTTCACTTCAGAGTAAATGGCATTAATTTCACGCTTCAATTCGGCGCTCAATTCGTCTTTGCCATGCAAAATATCAAAGCAGTTCCTTAATTCAGCCAATTTTTCGCGGTAAGAAAGTAGCCGGCTGAGCAAATGTTGGTCGATACCCCGTGCAAGAATCACTTGTTGTAAATCACTGTCCATGTTGCGCTTAAATGTTGACATCATTTTATACAGACTAAAATGATCACCATTTTTCGCATCGCTGTAATAATCAACGTATCCCAGCTTTTCAAATGTTTCTTTCAGAAATGGTTTGTCGTAACTGAAATCGACTTTCAATTCAGCGCGAAATACGGTGACGTCTTTTAACGCGGCAATCATCAGTTCGTAAAACTGGCCATGTTTTTCGAGGTGTTCAGAGAGCGATTCTTCCGTAAAATACTGGTGCATAATCGTGTCAATTCTTTCTTTCAGATTAGCGGCATATTCAGGCGACCAATTGTGCCTGATAGAAGAGAGTTCGTAGATGTTTTCACTAAATGACTGTGCAATCTTTCTGCATGACAGAATAGTTGCAGTTCCCGTAAGGCAAGTTGATATGACATTCATAATGAAAAGTGTTAAATTATTGGTTATGCAAAAAGTACAACTTTTAAACTGAAAAAAGAATGTTTTAAAACGTGATTATTTGTGTTATAGAACAATACACATTCAGGAAAAAGCACGAAATAAATGATCAGTCACACATCAAAGAAAAACCCTGATCAGGATTTATTCAGATCAGGGTTTCTTTATTTTAATTGGACATGCAAACTTATTATTGACTGTTTTTTGCAAATCGTTTGCGTTCGTGTTCTTTCAATGAAATTTTCCTCATGCGAATCGAGAGTGGTGTAACCTCAACCAACTCATCTTCTTTGATATATTCAAGCGCTTCTTCGAGGCTGAATTTTATCGGAGTGATCAATCTCAGTTTATCATCAGTTCCTGAAGCACGCATATTCGTGAGCTTTTTCGGTTTGGTAACGTTGATTGTCAGATCATCGCCACGTGAGCTTTCCCCGATTACCTGTCCTTCATATATATCCTGCATCGGATCGATAAAGAATGAACCACGATCCTGAAGTTTGCTGATTGAATAGGCAAATGCAGTCCCGGTTTCAAGAGCAATCAACGAGCCATTGTTTCTGTTGTCGATAGGCCCCTTGTATGGCTGATATTCAACAAAACGATGGTTCATCACCGCTTCACCGGCAGTTGCGGTCAACATGTTGGTACGCATCCCGATGATACCGCGTGAAGGGATCTTGAATTCGAGGTGAATCCGGTCGCCTTTACGTTCCATATTTTGCATTTCGCCCTTGCGCGACGAAACCATTTCAACCACTTTTCCTGAATATTCATCCGGAACGTCAACGTGCAAATCTTCGATAGGCTCGCATTTTTCGCCGACAATTTCCTTGTATAAAACCTGAGGCTGACCTACCTGAAGTTCGTATCCTTCGCGGCGCATGGTTTCAATAAGTACCGACAAATGCAGTACGCCACGTCCGTAAACGATGTACGAATCGGCCGAATCAGTCGGCATTACGCGCAACGCGAGGTTTTTTTCCAATTCTTTTTCCAAACGGTCTTTCAGATGTCGAGAAGTTACATACTTTCCTTCTTTTCCGTAGAATGGTGAATTGTTAATCATAAAAGTCATGCTCATGGTAGGTTCGTCCACTGCAATCGGATCCAGCGGTTCCGGATTTTCCCAATCGCAAACAGTATCACCAATATCGAATCCTTCGATTCCGACCATGGCACAAATATCTCCGGAAATCATCGTCGACACCTTTTGACGGCCAAGTCCGGTGAATGTATGAAGTTCTTTTATTTTACATCTTTTTACTGAACCATCTCGTTTTACAAGCGAAACGTTCATTCCTTCACTGATTTCGCCCCGGTGAATACGGCCAATAGCAATACGGCCAACATAGGATGAATAATCGAGTGAAGTAATCAAAACCTGCGGAGTTCCCGGATTTGGAACCGGTCCAGGAATATGTTTTATAATGGATTTAAGCAAAGCCTCGATGTTGTCAGTTGGAACTTTCCAGTCGTCTGACATCCAGCCTTGTTTGGCCGAACCGTAAATTGTTGGAAAATTTAATTGTTCTTCGGTTGCGTTCAGGCTGTACATCAGATCAAAAACCTGCTCATGAACTTCTTCCGGACGACAATTTGGTTTGTCAACTTTGTTTACCACAACAATGGGTTTCAGGCCCAAAGCGAGCGCTTTCGACAATACAAAACGTGTTTGGGGCATGGTGCCTTCAAAAGCATCCACCAGCAATAAAACACCATCGGCCATGTTCAGTACACGTTCAACCTCACCACCAAAATCGGCGTGACCAGGAGTGTCTATTATATTGATTTTAATGTCGTTATAAATAACTGATACATTCTTTGCCAGAATGGTAATTCCTCTTTCACGTTCCAAATCGTTGCTGTCGAGAATCAGCTCCTGCATCTTCTCGTGTTCTTTCATGATGTTACAATAGTAAATCATCTTGTCAACCAATGTCGTTTTACCGTGGTCAACGTGGGCAATAATCGCAATGTTTCTAATCTTCTGCATAGGGTTCAAAAATGAAGGCGCAAAGATAGCCTAATAATCCAATCGAAATTGGTTTTACGGTAAGTAGGGTGTTAAGTTTGTGTAAATGCAGTTGTTTTAACAATTTAGGCACATTAAAATGTAAAACGGAGGACTCCTTTTACCGAATTCTCCGCATTGAAAGGTGTCGCGATTTTCAATTGCGGTCATAAAATACGGAGATTAAAAAACTCCGCACCCAATTATTTGTGCCGTTTCTTTAATTCCCTTGCTAAATCTTCGATCCGGTAACCTTTGTGCGACAATAAAACAATGAGGTGATACAATAAATCGGCGCCTTCATATAGAAAATTCTCATCGTCGTCGGCCATTGCGCCGATAATGGTTTCAACTGCCTCCTCTCCCACTTTCTGGGCAATTGTGCGTGTTCCCTTCTGAAACAGCGAAGTTGTGTATGAACCTTCAGGCATTTCCTGTTTGCGCTGATCGATAAAATCCTGCAAATATTCCAGGAACTGAAGATCGCTTTCCTCATTTTCTTCACCCCAGCAGGTATCATCTCCGGTATGGCAAACCGGCCCAACCGGGTTTACTTTAATTAAAAGCGTATCGTTGTCGCAATCCGGAGCGATGGAAACAACATTCAGAAAATTGCCAGATTCTTCGCCTTTGGTCCACAAACGGTTTTTAGTACGGCTATAAAAAGTTACCTGCCCGGTTTCTTCAGTTTTGGCAACTGCTTCTTCGTTCATAAAGCCCAACATTAGCACAACATTGGTTGTATTATCCTGAATAACAGCCGGAATGAGTCCGTTGCCAAGCTTGGTGAAATCTAATTGTGTATTTTCCATTTTTATATCTAATTTATTTTAAGTCTTTTTTCCATTTGATTCTTCTGAATATTCCCAAACAAATTGGCTGTAAAAATCAAAGATACATAGTCGCCACTGATATCTGTTCCACCCTTATTATTGTAGTTTACAAAGTTATACTTTGCCTGAATTCCCCAGTAATTAAGGCCTCGCCCATAAAACCTATACCCAAGCCCAAAATTCAGATTGAGTGAATTAATTGACTTCCCTTTTACATCGTTCTCTAGACCGCTTTCAACTGCATCAAATCCGTCATAGGCTATACCTGCTAAAAAATCGAATTCACGTCTATTTCCTTTCCACAACTCATAAGCCATATCAAGACCGAGGTAACCGCCCAAATAGTGATTGGTCGTTTTAGGTTGATCCTGATAAATAACCATGTATTCTTTCTTCGTATTGCCCGTTCTTAAAATAATAGACAAATCGTACTGCAGTTTATTCGATTTAACTCCAAATTGGATTCCAAATTCAGGTTTTATACCAACAATGTCAGAAAGATTTCCGAATGGAAGCATTACCCCAGTCATTAATCCGAAGTTCGCTTCAAGCATTTTATTTGTTTTTCGGATCTGCTCGTTATAAACCTCCTGAAGTTTCGTTCCTGATACTTTTTGGTCTTTCAACATTTGCCAGAAAGCATCTGTTTGATTCGAATACAGCAGGCAAAATGCCCGTTCTACTGGTTGCAAATCATTATTTTCGAGTAAAGAATTGGCCCAAACTACGGTTAAATCATCGAAATTAGAATTAAGATAGATATAACCGAATGGAATTTTGTAACGCTCATAAACCTGTTTGGCATTATATTGTTTGGCGCAATCAATGCGATCCAGGTAAAGAAAAATAAAGTTCATAAGGTATTCTTTATCCATCCAAATATCGCTAAATGTTCTGCCTTGAATCTGAGTCAAAACTTTTAAGCGAAACAAAGGCTCTGTTGTTCCGCAAAAATCTTCCCAGCGATTGGAAACAATGGCAATCGAATCATAATTTTTCTGTCCAAAAAAACGTTCAAGCAATCTTGAAGAATTGAACGCAACATTTTCACAGTTGGGAATTTGAGTTAATAGTTCTTTGTCGATATTATTTTGAGCAAAGGTTGCTGCGGAAACAAAAAACACAAGAAAAAAAAGGACTCTTTTCATCTGCTTATAATTTGTTTTTTTTGCCAGATAGCCTGTCCCGATTAATCGGGAGAACTCGCCATTGATAATCATGCGACTGTGTGAGATTATTTCTGATGGCTCGTTTCATTGGGTATGGAGTAATTATCGGATAGGAATATTTTTGGCCCGAAGATAGGCTTTCAAATCGGGTATGGCAATTTCCTTGTAATGAAATATGCTTGCAGCCAAGCCTGCATCGGCTTTTCCTTCAGTAAACACATCCACAAAGTGATCCATGTTTCCCGCGCCACCCGATGCAATAATCGGTATCCGCAACATGTCAGACATCTTTGCCAGTTCCTTGTTGGCAAAACCGGCTTTGGTTCCGTCGTGGTTCATCGAGGTGAACAGGATTTCACCCGCACCGCGGTTTTCTCCCTCTTTTGCCCATGAGAAAAGCTCTTTCTCTGTCGGAATGCGACCACCATTCACGGTCACTGTCCAGTAATCGTTTTCACCGCGTGCATCAATTGCCAAAACCACAAACTGGCTACCGAAGTTCAGCGCCAGATCGTCGATCAGTTTCGGGTTGCGAACTGCCGATGAATTGATACTGATTTTATCAGCACCGGCACTCAACAGTGCGTCGGCATCTTTCAACTCGCTGATTCCGCCACCAACGGTAAACGGAATATTAATTTCGCGGGCAATTCGCCTGACCAACTCCACAAAGGTTTTGCGGCCTTCGTGTGTAGCTGTGATGTCGAGGAAAACCAGTTCGTCGGCTCCCTGTTCAGCATACAGCGCACCCAGTTCAACAGGGTCGCCCACATTCTGAATATTGATAAAATTGATGCCTTTCACGGTCTGACCGTCTTTAATATCCAGGCATGGTATAATTCGTTTTGCAAGCATACAATCAGTTTAAAGTTCCGAGTTTAAAGTTCAAAGTTAAGATCGCAAGATTCAACCTCAGTCTGTTATAAATAATTTTATTCCCAATCCCACCACAATCGCCAATGTAAACGACACCAGAGTACCCAGTAAAAAATACTCAGCTTTTTGATTTCCTTCATGTTGTATTTCGCTAAAGCGGAAAACTGATTTGGCGGCCACCAGAAACCCAATGGCCTGAATTTGTCCGGTGGTTACAAATATTACAATGAGTATTCGTTCAAATATTCCAATCCATGCAGAGGCGTTCAATTGCACCGCGTTACTTTCCGATTTGGTGACTGATTTTAAAAATATTCCGGTCAAAATCCCCAGCGGATTGGTTATCAGGATAAGCCCACCTGCGTATATCCAGAAGTGAATAAAGCTTTCAGGAATGGTAATTTCAGTAAAGAAAGTGGCCAATACCCAAAGAATTCCGATATGCAACAGCTGATCGGCCAGAAAAACCCACATGGTTTGTTTGACTTTCGATTTTACAACATCGATCAGATAGTGAGTCAAAAAGATCAGTGGAAAAAACCACCAAAGTTTTAATTGTAATGTGAATACAACCGGAAGGATCGAGGCAATCAATGTATGAAGAATCAATTTTTTCGATTTCCATCCGTTTTCCTTTTTATGCAAAACCCAACTTGCAGGTTGCAACCAAAAATCGGCAACCAGATGCCCGGCAAGCATTGGAAAAAATAAACTAATCAGTGGATCCATAATTTTGAGTAATCAGTGTTTTGTACCGCTTCAGAAATCTTTCAATGGTATGCCAATTGGCTGTTTTTAACGATTTGCTCACCGCTGGTTGACTAATATCTATAACATTTGCAATTGCAGCCTGATCCAATCCCTGCATTTTATAATAGATAATATTAGATTGGATTTTCGTGAAATCATTAATAATTGTATCAGCAAAATAACAATTGGTTTCCAGTTCATCATTTAATAAAGGATCTTCAGTCTGAATCAATAAATTCAATTTTCTGCTCTTTAATTGATCGAGATTTTTGCCGGAAATTTCAAACGCAGAACCTGTTGAAAACAAAACATTTTCATTTAAAGTTGAAACCTGCCCAATTCCAACAGAAACACGAACGTCGTTTTTTTCGTGAATCCGCTTCATCTCAATTCGAATTTTGATAGCAATCTCAAGTGCATCAACTGGTTTTGTTGCCAGTTGAAAACTATCTCCCCTGTAAAATTGAGGAAGAATTAGAATTCGCTCATCTCCCAACGATTCTATTTTCTGCTGATATTCTTTTAACTCGTCAGCCGAAAGTAGCGACGAATCTATGATATCGCAAGTTAGCACCGCTATTTCTTCATTTTGTTTCATCCCTCAAATATAACTCATATTGGTTAATTATACAAATATAACCTAATGAAGCTATTTAATAATTTATAATCTATTAAGGTTATATTTTTTAATCTCATCGATACTTATCCGACCTTCATAAATCGCTTTTCCGGTAATTACTCCAGGAATGCCCAGTTCGTCGAGTTCGTAAATGTCTTTCATGGTGGCAATGCCGCCACTGGCAATAAGTCCGAGTTCAGGGAATTGAACCATAATTTCTTTGTATAAATCGATGCTCGGACCGGTTAACATTCCGTCGCGGGCAATGTCCGTAGAAATTACCTGACGGATGCCTTTGCTGGTATAGCCTTCAATAAATTCGAGAATAGATAATTCCGAAACTTCCTGCCAGCCGCTCACCGCAATCATTTTGTCTTTGGCATCGGCGCCGAGAATGATTTTCTCAGAGCCATAAGTTTCAATCCAATGCAGGAAAGTTTCGCGGTCTTTTACGGCAATACTGCCGCCAGTAACCATTTGGGCTCCACTTTCGAAAGCTATACGCAAATCTTCATCCGATTTCAGGCCGCCACCAAAGTCGATCACCAAATTGGTTTTCGAGGCTATCGCTTCCAGTACTTTGTGGTTGACAATGTGCTTGGATTTGGCGCCATCCAAATCAACCAAATGCAAACGGGTAATCCCGGCATCTTCAAACATTTTGGCCACTTCGAGCGGATTCTCGTTATAAACGGTTTTCTGATTGTAATCGCCTTGCGAAAGGCGAACGCATTTTGCGTCGATGAGGTCTATTGCCGGGATGATTGTAATCATATAAGCCTCCCCCGACCCCTCCGAAGGAGGGGAGAAAAAAAACCCACGTCACGAAGCAGCCGATCATTTTTACACTGTTTTAAAATCATTTTTTCTCTATTTAAAATTTATATCATGCGAAGCTAACCGTTTTGCTTTTACCAAATCCCCTCTTTTTGTAAGAGGGATAGGGTGAGGCTATCCCTCCCCTTCGGGGAGGTTAGGAGGGGCTTCACAATTTCAAAAAGTTCTCCAAAATTCTGGCGCCTACCGTTCCGCTTTTTTCAGGATGAAACTGGGTTGCGTAAAAGTTGTCGCGGTGCAGGGCTGCGCTGAAAGGATTGATATAATAGCAAACGGCCGCCGTGTGCTCTCCCACCGAAGCATAGTACGAATGCACAAAATACACATATTGCTGGTCGAGCGAGGGATCGAAAATACCGCTTTTCAGCTGGCTGATGCTGTTCCAGCCCATGTGCGGAACCTTGGTAATAAATTCCTTTCCCGATTCAGGAATGAATCTTTTGACTTGTTCATCAAAAATTCCTAGACAAGGCGTATCGTTTTCTTCGGAATAGCTGCACATAAGCTGCAAGCCGAGGCAAATACCCAAAACCGGCTGTTTTAACTCCGGAATAAGTTGATCCAGTCCTTCTTGTTTCAGGAAAGCCATTGTTGTGCTCGCCTCTCCCACACCAGGAAAAATTACTTTATCGGCATTCCTGATTTTTTTGTGATCGCCGGTTATTTCGGCATTCACACCCAATCGCTGAAGTGCATTGTTTACGGATTCTATGTTTCCCGCGTTGTATTTGATAATGACAATGTTCATATTGAAAAATATTAATTTTTCCGTACTTTTCGATAACTAGGAAAGCTAAGTTATTGTAACTTTAGTTTGTGTTTATTCGCATCCGGCGCGTTCTTCTAACGGTTAGGAAACCGGTTTCTCAATCCGGAGATGGCAGTTCGATTCTGCTACGCGCTACAATTTTAACTTTAATAAATTCGCAATCACTTTTTTTATTTCCTGAAATTCTTCTTTCTTGGATAGTCTTGTCATATAGACAATCTTGCCGGTTTTATCGACAATAACATTTCGCGTCACGCCAGCGCCTTTTTCAGCAAACTGGTAAAAAATGCTTCCTTTCGGATCGAGTGCCAACGGATAGGTAACCGGAATCTGTCTGGCAAATTTTTCGACAATGTCTTTGGGTTCATCCAGATCAATTCCGTATAAGGCAAAATTCGGATTGTTCTTGTATTTCTTCCAGATATCGGATTCGATGTGTGGCATTTCTTTCCTGCAAACCGAACACCAACTTGCAGTAAATTGCAGCATCACCACTTTGCCTTTCAAATCAGCCATACGAATGGTTTTCCCATCGGTTGTGGTTAAATCGAAATCAGGAACCTGTTGCCCGATTTTCACGATATATCCATAATCGGCAGGAATTTCTTTTACGGTTTTTTGAGCCTGAGCAGCAATTGCCAGAACCAAAAGAAAATAAAATAAATATCTCATAATAAAAAAGTTTAATATCCAATAACGAATAACCAATATTCAAAGGAAGTGCATCGACTTGGAACTTGAAACTTTGAACTTGGAACTAGTTGAAAACCACCGTTTTGTTTTTATACACAAGCACCTTACGCTGCAAATGTTTAAAAACCGCATGTGAAAGAACGATCTTTTCCAGATCGCGTCCTTTGCGAACCAGCCGTTCAACTGTATCGGTATGGTTGCAACGGGTCACATCCTGTTCAATGATTGGGCCGCCATCCAGATCGCTGGTCACATAATGACTGGTTGCTCCGATGATTTTCACACCGCGTTCGTAAGCCGCATGATACGGTTTCGCTCCGGCAAATGCAGGCAAAAACGAATGGTGAATGTTGATGATCCGATTCGGAAACCGGACAACAAATTCAGGAGAAAGTACCTGCATGTAACGCGCCAACACAATAAAATCGACCTCATGTTTTTTCAACAATTCGACTTCAATCGCTTCCTGTTCGGCTTTGGTGTCGGCAGTCACAGGAATGTACTGAAATTCGATATCGAAGCGTCGGGCAACAGGTTCCAAATCCATGTGATTGCTGATGATTACCGGAATTTCAACATCCCATTCACCAGCGGTATAGCGTGAAAGCATATCGAACAGGCAATGCGACATTTTTGAAACAAAGATGGCCATTCGCGGAATCTGCCGCGAAAAATGCAGGGAATAATTCATTTCGAGTTTATCGGCAATCAATGTGTGAAAATACTCACTGATTTTGTCCGACGGAATGGCAAAACCATGCAATTCCCATTCAACCCGCATGTAGAAAATCATTTCTGCGCGGTCAACATATTGGTCGAGGTAAATAATATTCCCGTTGTTTTTGTTCAGGAATTCGGTAACAGTTGCCAGAATCCCCTGTCGGTCGGGGCAGTGAATCAGCAGAATCGCTGTATTCTTTTTTTCTCTGAGTGGCTTGATACTCTTCATAACTATAAGGTTCCTTTTGTGGTTGGTAGTTCAAAATTAAAAACATCTTTCCGTATGGCCATTTTGATGGCGCGGGCCAAGGCTTTAAAGATGCCTTCAATTTTATGATGTTCGTTTGTGCCTTCTGCCTGAATGTTCAGGTTTGACAACGAAGTATCTGAGAATGACTTAAAAAAGTGAAAGAACATTTCGGTTGGCATATCTCCTACTTTTTCTCTCTGAAAGTCGGCCTTCCACACAATCCACGGACGGCCGCCGAAGTCGATGGCAACCTGTGCCAGACAATCATCCATTGGTAAACAATAGCCATAACGTTCTACCCCACGTTTGTCGCCCAGTGCAAGTTTGAAGGCTTCTCCCAGCGCGAGGCCTGTATCTTCGATTGTGTGGTGTTCGTCCACATTCAAATCTCCGTCAACCTGAATGCTCAGATTAACTCCTGAATGACGGGCAATCTGGTCGAGCATGTGATCGAAAAAGCCCAGACCGGTATGAATATTTCCTTTGCCGGTTCCATCCAGATTCAGCTCAACCGTGATTTTGGTTTCTTTGGTATTGCGATTTACTACACTTGTGCGTTCCGGGGCAGCCACCTTTGCATAAATTTCATCCCAATCATTGGTAATCAATGTGCAAAATTCTGCCAATCCTTTTTCCTGAAGTTCGTTTTCCAAAGAGCCATCGTTAATCAGGATCCCTTTTGCCCCAAGGTTTTTGGCCAGTTGGATATCAGTCAACCGATCGCCAATTACATAACTGTTCGCCAGATCGTAACTGCCATCCATGTATTTTTCCATCATACCAACTCCCGGCTTGCGGGTTTTTGTATTGTCGTGCGGAAAGTGACGATCAATCAAAATATCATCAAAAACAACGCCTTCATTTTCAAAAGCTTTCAGCATTTTGTTGTGGGCAGGCCAAAAAGTATCCTCGGGATAGCTGGCAGTTCCAAGTCCATCCTGATTGGTTACCATCACCAGTTCGTACGACAGATTTTTGGCAATAAAATGCATGTTCCGGAAAACCTTTGGCAAATACTCCAGCTTTTCGAGCGAATCAATTTGCTCGTCTGCGGGTTCGATAATCAGGGTTCCGTCGCGGTCAATAAATAGTGCCTTTTTCATAGTTTTATATCAATGCTTTCAGTGCCTTCCGTAATTTCTTATTTTCTTTCGGCGAGCCAATGGTTATTCTCAAGCAATCATCGCAAAGGGTAATTTTTGAGCGGTCGCGAACAATGATTTTCTGATCGGTCAGATGCTCATAAATACCTCTCGCATCGTGCATTTTTACCAATAAAAAATTAGCATCCGAAGGATAAACAACCTGCACAAAAGATAGTTTGAATAACTTCCGAACCATTTTATCGCGTTCTGTTATAATTGTTTTCACCCAGTCTTCCTTTTTCTGAAGATGATCCAATAATTGCAGCGCTTTTTTCTGCGTCAGCATATTGATGTTGTAAGGATATTTTATTTTATTGAAAATGCGGATAATTTCAGGATGGGCAAAAGCCATTCCCAGCCGGATACCAGCCATTCCCCAGGCTTTCGATAAAGTTTGCAAAATAATCAGGTTTTCGAATTCATCCAATTCGGGAAGCAAACTGCTTTCAGGTGAAAAATCAATGTAAGCCTCATCAACAATCACCAAACCGTCGAATCCGGTTAAGAGTTTTACAATTTCACCTTTGTCCAAAAGGTTGGCTGTGGGATTGTTTGGCGAACAAATAAAAATTGCTTTGGTGTAAATATTGGCCGCATCCAGTAATTTCTGAGCGCTGAACCCAAAGTCGTCGTTCAATTTTACCTTTCGTAATTCAACATTGTTAATGTCGGCAGCTACCTGATACATGCCATAAGTAGGATCGATGGATACCACATTGTCAACACCCGGCTCACAAAATGCACGAAAAACAATATCAATCGGTTCGTCGCTACCATTTCCCAGAAATATTTTTTCTGTCGCAATGTTTTTAATCGATGCAATTTTCTCTTTGACAGCCCATTGCATCGGGTCGGGATAGCGGTTGTATGGTTTATTGAATGGATTTTCGTTGGCATCCAAAAAAACCTCCGCCTCTCCCGAAAATTCATCACGAGCTGAAGAATAAGGTTTCAAAGTCTTTATGTTGTTTCGAAGTAATTTGTCTAAGTTCATATATTTCGTTTTATTTCGTTCAACCGCAGTGTCACCGCATTTTTGTGCGCATCCAATAGTTCCGCCGCCGCCATTATTTCAATTGTCGGACCCAAATTCCGAATTCCTTCAGGCGTAATTTCCTGAAAGGTAATTTTCTTTAGATAACTATCAAGATTTACACCGCTGAACGATCGTGCCCAGCCATTGGTTGGCAAGGTATGATTGGTTCCGGATGCATAATCGCCGGCACTTTCCGGAGTATAATTTCCCAAAAATACGGATCCTGCATTGGTGATTTTTTCAGCCACTTCGATGTAATTTTCCATCGCAATAATCAAATGTTCAGGAGCATAACCGTTAATTAGTTCAATCATTTCCACCACGCTTTCCAACACAATCACCTGACTGTTTGCCAATGCTTTTTCGGCAACTGTTTTGCGGGGCAATTCGTCCAATTGACTGGCCAATTCCTTAACCACTTTTTCAATCAGCGTAGAATCGTTTGTTACCAGTACTACCTGGCTATCGGGCCCATGCTCAGCCTGCGAAAGCAGATCGGCTGCAATAAAAGCAGGATTTGCGGTCGAATCGGCCATTATTGCGACTTCAGAAGGACCTGCCGGCATATCAATCGCGACATCGCTGATGCTCACCAATTGCTTGGCAGCCATCACGTACTGATTTCCGGGACCGAAAATCTTGTACACTTTGGGGACACAATCCACTCCATAAGCCATAGCACCAATTGCCTGAATACCGCCGAGTTTAAATATTTTGGATACTCCAACCAGTTGAGCTGCAAACAATATCGCAGGATTAATTTTCCCGTTTTTATCGGGTGGAGTGCACAATACAATTTCTTTGCATCCTGCAATTATTGCTGGAATGGCAAGCATTAATACTGTCGAAAACAGCGGTGCAGAGCCACCGGGAATGTACAAACCGATTTTATCGATCGCCACCGCTTTTTGCCAGCAGGTTACCCCTGAAGTAGTTTCAATACGTTTGGTCACTGGTATCTGCGATTCATGAAATTTCCGGATATTTGCTGCTGCAATTTTAATTGCATCTTTTAGGGAATTATCAACCAAACCGGATGCTACCGCAATCTCTTCAGCAGACACGGTTAAGTTTTCAATAAAAACGCCATCAAACTTTTCGGTGAATTTCCGGATTGCATCAATTCCATCGGTTCGAATTTCGGTTAATATGACCTGAACCTGATCCCTAAGTTCACTAATGCTAAACGTCGGACGTATCAGCAATTCGTCCCAGCTGTTTTTCGGAGGATTGATATAGGTTTTCATTTTCCTGATTAAAAAATCATTTTCTCAATAGGAATCACCAATATTCCTGTAGCTCCGGCAGCCTTAAGTTTGCCGATTATTTCCCAAAAGTCTTTTTCATCGATTACAGAATGAACCGAACTCCAGTCTTCTTCTGCCAATGGCATCACGGTTGGACTTTTCATACCGGGAAGATACGACTCAATTTCAGCCAGTTTATCGTTGGGAGCATTCAGCAAAATGTATTTTTTCTTTTCTGCACGCTGAACCGATTCCATCCTGAAAATCAATTCATCAAGAATTGCCTTTTTCGTTTCCGAAAGATTCGGATTGGCCACCAGAACAGCTTCCGACTTCACCACAACTTCAACCTCTTTCAGCCGGTTGCTTACCAAAGTACTGCCGGAACTAACAATATCAAAAATTGCATCTGCCAATCCAATTCCGGGAGCAATCTCTACAGACCCATTAATCACATGAATTTCAGCAGAAATATTATTCTTTGTAAAATAATCTTTCAGGATTTCAGGATAGGAAGTGGCTATTTTTTTTCCATTGAAATATTCAATTCCAGTATATTCATCATCTTTCGGAATTGCCAGAGAAAGCCTGCACTTACTAAAACCAAGTCTTTTGGCAACAACCACATTTTCCATCTTTTCGAGCATCTCATTTTCACCAACAATACCAACATCGGCAACACCCATGGCAACAGCCTGAGGAATATCATCGTCGCGCAGAAAAAGTGCTTCCATCGGAAAATTGGCGGCTATCGAGATTAGTTTTCTGGTTCCCAGCGGAAGTTTGACTCCAGCTTCATCAATCAGTTTCAACGAATCTTCGTTTAACCGGCCTTTGGTTTGAATGGCAATTTTTAAAAGTCCTTCCATTTTCGATTTCTGTTTAAATAAAAAAAGGCCTACCATAGTGGTAAGCCTTCTTATTGGGTTAATATTTAAAAAAACATCAAAACAATTACTGCCTACCTATTGATAGAATCACATGATGATGGCCGTAATGTGCAATTGAATTATTCATTTCTGTTTTTATGAGCTGCAATTATAGTTATAAATTGAAACTAAAACAAGTCTTTAAATTACAGATTTGTGAAATTTACGTTTTATTAATATTGAAAAATTAAAACGATTGTGTATGTTTGTACAATCGATTGCAATACTAATTTTAAAACAACTAAAATGACAAAACCAATTTCTTTTCTACTGGTAATCATGCTTGTTGGCATGACCGTATTTTCAAAAAATCAAAAAGACAAAAGTTTTAAGCCCAAAGAAATCAAAAAGGCAATGACTACTGCTGCAATGTGGCAGTTAGCCAATCCAAAACACAAGTTATGGGACTGGACGAATGGCGCATTCTATGCAGGCATTTCGGCTGCTTACGAAACCACAAAAGACAAAAATCTCCTGAATGCCATGATTGAAATGTGTAATAAAAATGAATGGAAACCGGGTCCAAGATTAGAACATGCCGATGATCATGCCATTTGTCAGACCTATCTGGATGTTTACCGGATCAAAAAGGATCAGAAAATGATTGTTCCGTTTACAGAACAAATGGATAAATTTCTGGCAACTCCCTATCAGACTAAAGGAATTCAACAAATTACATGGTGGTGGTGCGATGCATTGTTTATGGCTCCTCCCGCAATGGTTAAATTATCAATGATAACCGGCGACAAGAAATACATGGAAAGAAGCGACAAGCTTTTTCATGAATGTTACGATTTGCTCTATGATAAAGAAGAACATTTATTTGCAAGAGATTTGGGCTATGTAATTAAAGGTGATGCATCGGATCGCCGTGAAGCAAATGGTAAAAAAATATTCTGGTCGAGAGGCAACGGCTGGGTAATGGGCGGCTTGGTGCTGGTTTTAAGCGAACTTCCAAAAGATTACGCTGAACGTCCGTTCTATGAAAAATTGTACAAAGAAATGGCTGAAAAAATCGTCAGCCTCCAACAGGAAGACGGACTATGGAGAGCCAGTTTACTCGATCCTGAATCATATCCTGGTGGAGAAGCCAGTGGTTCCGGATTTTACACTTATGCTTTGGCTTGGGGAATTAACAATGGATTGTTGAGTAAAGACAAATATCTTCCTGTAGTTCAAAAGGCATGGAAAGGCATGAATACATTAATTCAACCCGATGGGCATATTGGCTGGTGTCAGCCAATTGGTGCCGATCCGAGGATGAATTTTACTGCTGAAAGTTGGGAAGTATATGGAACCGGAGCATTTCTGCTGGCTGGTAGCGAAGTGATCAAACTGAAGAAATAATTGATAGAAATAAAAAAACCGCCTTGCGAGCGGTTTTTTTATGGGCGTTATCCCAAGTATGTTTTCAGTAATTTACTTCTTGAAGTGTGCCTTAATCGGCGAATTGCTTTTTCTTTAATCTGACGGACACGTTCGCGTGTCAGGCCAAAACGTTCACCAATTTCTTCGAGTGTCATTTCCTGACAACCGATTCCGAAGAACATCCGGATAATGTCGCTTTCACGTTCAGTTAAAGTAGCAAGAGCACGTTCAATCTCTTTGGCCAGTGATTCCATCATCAGGGCACGGTCGGCATTAGGCGAATCGTTGTTGATCAAAACGTCCAAAAGACTGTTGTCCTCACCTTCGACGAAGGGGGCATCAACCGAAATGTGACGTCCTGAAACGCGAAGCGTATCTGCAACCTTTTCTGCTGGCAATTCCAATGATTCAGCAAGTTCTTCGGGCGAAGGTTTACGCTCGTGTTCCTGCTCAAACTTTGAAAATGCCTTGTTGATTTTATTCAAAGAACCAACCTGATTCAAAGGTAAACGAACAATTCTCGATTGCTCGGCCAATGCCTGCAGGATAGATTGACGAATCCACCATACTGCGTAAGAAATAAACTTGAAACCTCTGGTTTCATCAAACTTTTCAGCAGCTTTAATCAATCCCAGATTTCCCTCATTTATAAGGTCGGGCAAACTTAAGCCCTGATTTTGGTACTGTTTAGCTACGGAAACAACGAAACGCAGATTTGCTCTGGTTAATTTCTCCAATGCGGCCTGATCACCTTTTTTAATCCGCTGCGCCAACTCCACTTCCTCTTCAACGGTAATAAGTTCTTCTTTTCCAATTTCTTGCAAATACTTGTCTAAAGAAGCGCTCTCACGGTTGGTAATCGATTTTGTAATCTTTAATTGTCTCATATACCCTTCAAAAAAATAGCGTGCAAATATAGGCTTTTAGGGTCAATAATTCAAATGGTATTTTTATTATGGGTTATATTGATATTTTCATAACCTACGCCTTGAAATTATAAAGAATTGATTCCAAAAACATAATAAGCGACCTCTCCATTTGGATAAATTCCTTCAACTAATATTCCACCCCTTGAATTTTTAATAATACGTTTAAATTCATCTACATCCGAAATAACAGACTTGTTAACCTGGATAATAATAAATCCTTCTTTAATTCCTGCATCCTTGAATTTACCATTTCCGAGTTCAGTGATTTTCACCCCGGTACGAATTCCCAGTTTTTCTTTATCGCGGTCGGAAATTGCAACAAATTTCGCTCCAAAGATATCGTCGGGTCCATCAGCTTTCACAATCTCTGTATCACCGTGTTTGTTACGAAGCGTTACGTTTAATGGTTTCCTTTTATTATCTCTTTTTACCACCACTGTAACTTTATTTCCCGGACGGTGTTTACTTATTTGCTCATGAAGTTCGGAAGTTGAATTTACATCCACTCCATTCACACTGACAATGACGTCTTTATCTTTTATCCCTGCCAAATCTGCAGCTCCACCCGGCTGAACTTCTGCAATAAAAACTCCTTCAATTTTATCAAGATTATTTGATTTTGCGATGTCAGCGTTAACATCCCGGATTTTAACGTTCAATAATGCCCGCTGTACTTCACCGTATTCTTTTAAATCGGCTACTATTTTTTGAACGATATTCGACGGAATCGCAAAGGAATATCCGGTAAAAGATCCGGTTTGTGAAGCAATTGCAGTATTTATTCCTACAAGTTCGCCCCTGGTGTTCACCAGAGCGCCTCCGCTATTTCCGGGATTTACTGCTGCATCTGTCTGAATAAATGACTCAATACGCATCTGATCGGGATTAATCCCAATGTCACGACCCTTCGCACTAACTATCCCGGCAGTGACGGTTGAAGTCAGATTAAACGGATTACCAACAGCTAAAACCCATTCACCGAGTTTCAGATTGTCAGAGTCACTGAATTTCAATACCGGCATATTACTGGCATCTATTTTAATAAGGGCCAAATCGGTTGATGGATCAGAACCAATGAGTTTAGCCTTAAATTCCCGTTTGTCATTCAGTATTACACTAATTTCATCGGCATTGTCAATCACATGATTATTGGTAACGATAAAACCATCAGCTGAAATAATTACACCTGAACCTGCACCTTGCCTGATGGGCATTTGTTGCAGACGATTAGCGCCATCACCAAAAAGATAATCGAGCAGATTATTCGAACTGTAATATCTGCCTTTTTGCATCACTTTAATATGAACTACGGCATGTATCGAGTTTTCAGATGCAAATGTCAAATCGGGCAATCCTACCGAATTGGTTGCTGGCATATTGGCATATTTCACCGGCTGATCCTGCTGAATGGTAACAATTCTGGGATCGTCAAAAAAACGGGTGTATGACCAAAGCGCTATAAAACCGCCAACCAATGCAACCAACAACGTAAATAATACTTTTTTAAAATTTATCATCGCTTTTACTTTTTTGGTTAATTATTTTTAAGTTTTTCAATCGTATATTAAAGATAACGTAAAACATTCATATCTGTTTTGATATTTGCAATTCGTTCAATTTGTTTAACAGTTTTTAACAGCGACTTCAATATGAAATTTAATTTCAAAATTCAGACCAGCCATCAAACTTACTTCGAAAATGGTTCTTAAAATGAAATTTTGTCACTGATTTTGAAATTTTCATGTCAATTACTGATTTTTGCCATCCTTAGAAAGATCTGCTTTCGATATTGCAAAGCGAGAATAAATTTGTTACCATTTGACTGAATATACATACAACAAATTCATTTCTGTTATATTTGCTAATTGTAGTTAAGACACACCTAACCAGATCGAAAAAAAAAAGAATCAATGCCTTTAAAATTTTTCAAGAGAGTTGCAATTTCATCAAATATCTCAACTTACCTGAGCCATACACTGATAATTATCACTGTAGCTACAACTTTATTAATTGGCGGCGTTTTGATTATCCAGCAAACAATGTTCTTTAGCAAGATTAGCCAGCAAAGAAGCAAGGAATATGTCGCAGATCAAAAAATTTATATTCAGGAGATTGTTAAAAATGAACTTGAATATATCAGGCTGCAAAACATCGCTTTTAAGCAAAGGATTAAGAGCAAAATTAAATCAAACGTATATCAGGCGATAAGCATTGCCGAATCGATTTACGAACAATATGCCGGAAAAAAAACGGATGAAGAAATCAAAGTACTGATAATTACCGCTGTATCATCACTTAAATTTAACATGGAATTTGAGGAAGTTTTTATTTCGACCATGGGTGGAGTTGGCGTGTACTATCCTAAGAAACCTGAATTTACAGGAAAATATTTACTAAAGTTTAAAGATGCAAATGGATTGCCAGTCATTCAGGAAGAAATAAATTTATTAAAAAACAACGCGGAGGGTTATCTGGATTACAACATTAACTTAGAATTGGATACAGAAAAATCGCCCAATAAAAAAATAACTTTCGTTAAAAAATTCAGCCAGTACAACTGGTATTTCGGATCAAAGCAATATGTTGATGATTTCTTCCCGGAATTCAGGAATGAAATTGCCGAAAAGATTGGTACAGTAAGGTTTCGACACGGAGGATACATTTTCATGAACCATGTTAACGGCACCCCCATTGTAATGGATGGAAAAGTTTACAAAGGCAACATAAACTTTCTCGAAGATACCAACAATGTTCGTAATCCGTTTTTTTTGCAACAACAGGATATAGCAAAGAACAGCCCCGATGGAGGTTTTTTCTACTATAAATGGAATAAAATTGACGAACCCACGCCAATAGACAAATGTTCTTATATTCAACTTTTTAAGGATTATGGCTGGATTGTGGGAGCTGGTTTTTACATGGATGAAATCGAAGATACAATTAAAGAACAACAAGCGTCACTTCGGAGAGACCAGCAAAAAAGTATCATGACCATCGTCTTTATTCTGATTTGTTTGCTGGTTTTGGAAGCCATAATTATTTACCACTTTAATAAACGATACAAAGCCGATTTTGAACGATTCTTTAATTTCTTCTTCTTATCGCAGCATAGTTTCAACAAGTTAAATATCAAAAAATTTTATTTCGATGAGTTTAAAAAAGCCGGTGAAGCAGCAAATGAAATGATCGCTTTACGTGAAGAAATTCAGGATAAACTAATCGATGAACAAAAGAAGGCTATGGAAGCGGATCGACTGAAATCAGCTTTTCTGGCAAATATGTCTCATGAAATAAGGACTCCGATGAATGCTATTCTTGGCTTCTCAGAGCTGCTCGAAGATGAAACCCATGATGAAGCGGATAAGACTGTTTTTGTTTCGCTTATAAGGAGAAATGGTGATATTTTACTGAGTCTGATCAATGATATCATTGATATTTCCAAGATTGAAGCCAACCTACTTTCTGTAAGGAAAAGACCTGTTTTACTGAATAAATTTCTGAACGAAATCAACGAACATTATACTGAAACGCTGGCCCTGAAAAAAGATAAAAAAATTCAGTTCAGGATGAACGCAATAGAAAATCAAACCATTTCAATCCAGACCGATGAAAGCAGGCTTCGCCAGATACTCGACAATCTGATTGGAAACGCTATTAAGTTCACATCTAATAATGGATCTGTTTCACTTGACGTTAATATTCAGGGAGACAGGGTTCATTTCAGTATAACAGATACAGGTATCGGCATTCCTGCTGAACAACAGGCTTCCATTTTTGAGCGGTTTATTCAAGCCAACGAAGGTCATAAAATGAATTTTGGTGGAACCGGACTGGGACTTGCTATCTCGAAAAACCTGATTGAACTTTTAGGAGGAAACATCGGAGTTGAATCGGAATTGGGAAAAGGATCAAAGTTTTATTTCAGCATACAGACGAATTAGAAGTATTCAGTCGCAGTTTTCAGTCGCAGAAAGACAATCAGCGATGAACAACTTTCTTTGTAATCAAGAATTCAATTACTTTATCTCGTAGGCACTACAAACCATTTGTCAACCGTTTTTTCAGGTTGGTATTTCGACAGATAGCTCATAGCTTCTGCTGAATTTTCGGCAATAAAATAAAGTTTCCGGTAATTTTCTTTGGCAAATTTTTCTTCATACGATTTTTCGAACTGACGGAAAAGATCGTCATAAAAACCGTTGATATTGATGAAGACAATGGCTTTGTCGTGATAGCCCAGTTGTTTCAGTGTAATTACTTCCAGAATTTCTTCGAGCGTGCCAAAACCGCCTGCCAAAGCAATAAATGCATCCGACATATCCCTCATCTTTGCCTTTCGCTCCATCATGTCGCCTGAAACAATTATTTCGTGGGCATGAATCGATGCAAGGTTAAAATCTCGTAATTTTTCAGGAATAATACCAATGGTTTTTGCTCCGCAAATAGCAGCCTCACGGGTCACAACATCCATTAGCCCGACATTTGAGCCACCGTTTATCAAACAGAATTTCGCCTGACCTATCAAACGCGCCAAATCAATGGCATCATTCACATAAACATCGGGAATGGCATTGCTGGAAGAAGAAAAAACACAAATGTTCATAGGATAAGTATTTACTATTAAAACATTTACGATTTACAATTTATGTATTATCGCCGATAATAGCACAAATAGTAAATCGTAAATAAACAAATTGTAAATCGAAGTTAGACGTCGATGTTGGCGTAAACTGCATGATCTTCAATAAACTGCCTGCGTGGTGGAACTTCATCACCCATCAGCATACTGAAAATATGATCAGATTCGGCAATATTCTCGATGGTTACCTGACGCAATGTCCGCATTTCTGGATTCATGGTTGTTGACCACAACTGCTCTGCGTTCATTTCACCAAGACCTTTATATCGCTGAACATGTATTCCTGATTCTTTTCCTTCACCCCATTCATCAATCAATCGAAGGCGTTGTTGCTCGGTCCAGCAATATTCTTCACGTTTACCTTTTTTAATCAGGTAGAGCGGAGGTGTTGCAATGTAAACATGACCGCGCAGAATGAGTTCCTGCATAAAACGGAAAAAGAAAGTCATAATTAATGTCGCGATATGGCTACCATCGACGTCGGCATCGGTCATGATCACTACTTTGTGGTACCTCAGTTTTTCGAGGTTAATTGCTTTCGAATCTTCATCGGTTCCAATGGTAATTCCGAGTGCAGTATAAATATTTCTGATTTCTTCATTGTCGAAAACCCGGTGAACCATGGCTTTTTCCACATTCAGAATTTTACCCCTAAGTGGCAGTATTGCTTGAAAATGGCGATTCCGTCCCTGTTTGGCTGTACCACCCGCAGAATCTCCCTCCACCAGAAATAATTCGCACAGCGAAGGATCCTTTTCTGAGCAGTCGGCAAGTTTACCGGGCAAACCTGCTCCTGAAAGAACATTTTTCCGCTGAACCAATTCTCTTGCTTTACGGGCTGCATGGCGGGCCTGAGCTGCCAGAATAACCTTGTTCACAATCGCACGCGCTGCTCTTGGGTTTTCTTCCAGATAATTGGCCAGCATTTCACTCACGGCCTGATCGACCGGCAAGCTGATTTCGGAGTTACCCAGTTTCGTTTTGGTCTGTCCCTCAAACTGTGGTTCTGCTACTTTTACAGAAACCACGGCAGTCAAACCTTCACGGAAGTCATCGCCACTGATTTCGAATTTCATTTTGGCGAGCATTCCGCTATTCTCTGCATAAGCTTTCAAAGTACGAGTAAGCCCGCGACGGAAACCGGTAAGGTGTGTGCCACCTTCAATGGTATTTATATTGTTTACGTATGAATGAATATTTTCAGTAAACGAAGTATTGTAATGAAGGGCAATTTCAACCGGTACACCAGCTTTCTCCGAAGTAATATGAATCGTTTCATCAATCAGGCGTTCACGTGTATTGTCAAGAAACTCAACAAACTCTTTCAATCCTTCCTGCGAGTAAAATCCTTCGTGTTTAAAGTCACCGTTTTCAAGTTTTTCCCTCCGGTCGGTAATGTTCAGTTGCAAACCTGCATTCAGGAAAGCCAATTCACGCAGACGGGCTGCGAGTATTTCAAATTTGTATTCAGTTACCAGGAAGATGGAATCATCTGGCTTGAAAGTTACAGTTGTTCCGGTACGATCGGTTTCACCAACAACTTTTACATCGTAAAGAGGCTTACCCTTGCTGTATTCCTGCTGCCATATTTTTCCGTCGCGGTGAACCTGAACAAGCAGTGGCGTTGACAATGCGTTTACACATGATACGCCCACACCGTGCAATCCACCTGAGACTTTGTAGCTTCCCTTGTCGAATTTACCACCGGCGTGCAAAACAGTCATCACTACTTCGAGTGCCGAACGGTTTTCCTTGGTATGAATTTCAACCGGGATACCGCGTCCATCGTCGATTACCGTAATCGAATTATCTTCATTAATGAAGACATCAATATTTTTGCAATATCCAGCAAGCGCTTCATCTATTGAATTATCAATAACCTCATAAACCAAATGGTGCAAACCTTTCTCGTTCACATCGCCAATATACATCGCAGGACGTTTGCGAACTGCTTCCAAACCTTCCAATACCTGAATGCTGTCGGCATCGTAGCCACCATTGTCATTCTGAATTCCCCAATTTTGGGTTTCTTCTATTTCGCTCATCGATCAAAATTTTTAATTATTCTGTAAAATTTACCCAAACAATCCTCTGTGAAGGGCTAAAACCCTTCATACAAAATCAAGTAATTTTCTGCTTTTTTTTGAAATTTGCCGGATTGGGTAATAAAAAAGACGTTTGATTCCAAGTAAATTCTTCACGTTGTAAAACCATCAATTACTAAGTCACAAATATAGTAAAAATGCGCTTACCACCGACGTGGAAAATGGCTTTCCAGACGTTAAACTTTTTAACATTTTATGAACTAATTAAATACTGATTTTCAGCAATTTAGAATTGACTTCACACAAAATTAAACGAAGCAAAAAAAGTATCGTGAATTTGGCCTTCTTTTAGAAAGTATAACTGATTCCGGCCATCCAGTTGAAACTTTTATTGGTGTATCCAAGCCATTGTTCGTACTTCTGAAAACCAAAATTATTGAGCCTGACAAAGAAGTTCAAAGAGTTGTTGAATTGGTAGTCAACTCCTGCATTCAGGTCGATAATCGGATCCATTTCAATTTCTCTGTTGGAAATCATTGGAGATGAAAAGTAAGACAAATTGTTATAATCGCGAACAAGAGCTGTTCTTTTTCCTACCACAAAAATATCGGCTGTAAATTTCAACTGTTCTGTTGGTTTATAAATTCCTGAAAAAGTGACATCAAAATCCGGCATTTGCCAGGCTTTTTCGATCGTTTCCAATTCATACGAATAATAGTTTCCCAAAAGACGAAGAGAAAAATTTTCAGAAACAGAATGCATTACTTCTGCCGACAGTTTCACGACTTTCAAATCATCATAAACCCAGTCGAAAGTATTAGACAGCCTCCGGTATGTTGAAGATGGATTATAAACTTCAGAGCCTTCGGTAATATAAAAATGCTGATCCTCCACTTTTGAATACGAAGCTTCGGCAACATAATTGGTTTTTGAACTGAATTTTCCTTTTAAACCTCCTGAAACAATGTATTTGTAATTGGTATTTTTTACATCGTGAAACGGATCTACGTAAGGATTTTCGGCTGCGATGTTTGAATAGGTATTGTGCTGCAAATGCCCGTCAACTCCGGCGAAAATGGTGAGAATCTTTGGTACTGGCGACCATTCGGCTTTCACTTTTGGCCATATCAGCATAGAAGCATCCGTATCGTCGTCAAAAACAATGGTCGAATTCACTCCAGCCTGCAATTTTGCACCCTCGGCTTTCCACATTACCGAAGGATTAATCCTGATGAGAATCTGCTGTTTGGGTCCGATACTGTTTGAAAAATTATTCATTACACCATCAGCCAGATAATAAGTTAACGAAGTATTTAGCAAACCGAATGTCTGACCGTACTTTTTGCTCATGTCGCCCGAGAATACCGTTTGATTCTCTGTCTGACCGGTTTTAGTTTTAAAATAATGATATTTGAGTCTAAAATTGTAGTTGAAATCCAATGGCGAAATATTCTCGCCCTTCAAACCTATACTTGCAGTTCCTTTGGAAAAATATTGTTTGTCCTGATAATAGGGAATCATTTCATCTTTCAATTCATCCGACAACATATCGCCGGTATAGCCATAATAATTAAACGATTTTCGGTCGAAAGCCAAACTGCCCGAAAGCGTTGATTTCCGCCAGAATTTTTCACCAAATATTTCAGCAACATTCTCGCTTTGCGGGGCTTTTACGATATCACCGTTCATCAATCCGATCTTTCCATACGAAGACAGGTGCTTGAAATGCATACCAAAATTGGAATTTTTATCGGGTTGCGAATTAAAAAACAGCTCACCGTATGGGGTCAGGTAATTTCCAAAACCAAGTTTCAATAAACCCATTTCCATTTCAGGTTTGGGTTCGCCAACCATTTTCGCAGCGGCAACCGGAGTAACATCAAAAGTTGAAAAAACTGGTCTGCTGAAAATTGAATAATCAAAAACCGGAGTTTCTGTCTGTTCTGTTTTGATCTTTGGAATGTCGTTTATTTTTTCAACTTCCGAAATAGTTGGCTGGTAGGCTTTTACCACCTCTACCTCCTGTTTAATCCGGGTAGTATCTCTTTGTGCCATTGTGTTCAATGAACCGAATGTCGCCGACACTATCAATAGCGTTATGCTAAATATTTTCCTGATCTTCATGAGATTGGTCTTTTTATATCTTTTTGTTTCCTGATAATACTACTTATTTCCTTTGATATTGATTTCAAGTGGCTTCGGCTCGTTTTTAGTTTGCCGCGCTTCGTTTGCTTCAATCATCTGCAATTTCTGTCGGGTTGTTTCCATGATCCCATCATTTGGTTCAGGATAATTTTCCTCGATACTTTTTAGTGTATGTTTTGCCTGAAATTCATCCCCGTTTTTCAAATAAATATCCGACAGCAATATGAAGCTTTTGGCCAGCCAGAACTGATGGGGAGAATTCTTGTCAATAAAGTCAAGTATCTCTTTTTCAGCTTCTTTCAGTTGTTGTTTCCCGTACAGAATATCTGCAACTAAAAATTTCGCTTCGGCGCCTTCTGCTGAATTGGTATCTGCAGAAAGTCTGGTTAAAATCGGCAATGCTTTTTCTTTGTCACCGGTTCTGTAATAAGATACAGCCAGCATGTAGTTTGTTTCCCTTTTCAGGATATCCGAAACTTTTTCGGTTACCAGAACACGATTGGCTGCTTCGATACAAGCCGCGTAATTTGCCAGTCGGAACTGACTGCGCATTATCCCGGTTTGAGCGCTCTGAAGGATATTTCCGGAACCTGACAAACTGGCAAGTCTTTCAAAATGAGAGAGCGCCTGTTTGTAATTTCCGGCGTTGTATTGTAAGCCGCCTGCTTTTAACAAAGCCGTTCCGGTAAAACCATTTCCCGGCTGGGCAATTACATATTCATATTCCTGCAATGCTTTCGTAACCTCCCCTTCGTTGTACAAAATCTCTCCCAGATAGAAATGCGAATTCAGCGCAAAACTTCCTCTCGGAAACTGGTTGAGATATCGTTCAAGTTGCTGACGCGCTTTTGCATCACGGGCCATGTATAACTTTTCGGCAGCACGATAGGTAAGCGAATCCTGTTCACTGACTGAAACCTGAACTCCGTTCCCTAACTTCCCGGTGTAAGAAAAGTAAGCATCCACATCGTTTAATTCAATGTAATTGTTTTTAATTCCGGTAAGTGCAGCCTGTGTTTCGGGACTGTTGGGCGAGCGGTCGATTACTTGTTTGTAATATCCTATTGAAGTGTTGTACTCGTTCAAATTGTAATAAACCAGACCAAGCTGAACCAACGCCCTGTTCATGAAAGTGCTTTGCGGAAATTTACTGATGAGGTCTTTGTAATATCCAATGGCTGGCTGCGGTTGATTTGCCCGCTCATAAGTCCGACCCAGTTCGTACAAGGCATCATCGTGATAAGATGATTTTGGATTATTCTGAACAAGTGCCTGTAATGTCGTTATTTTTGCCTGGTTATCGCGCTGCAAACCAAGGCAAATGGCCTTCTGGAAAAGTGCATAATCGGCGTCATATAAATTCATCCGGGCCGATTTGTCGTAACTGGCAATGGCTTCGGTATAATTGCGGTTCAGGAAATAACAATCGCCCAAACGGTTGCTGGCATCAGCCACTTTTTCGCTCCGTGCAGTTCCTTCAAGATTTAAATATTTCCTGAAAAAATCGGAAGCATTTGAATAATCCTTCAGTTGAAAATAGGAATAAGCCAAATTGTAATGGGCTGATTTGTATTCAGGAAGAGAAAATGCGCCAACTGATTTCATGAAGTTATTGTATCCCGAAACCGCATTGTTGAAATTATTCAGGCGGTAGTTTGCTTCGGCTTTCCAGTAAAGCGACAGCGACCGGTAACTCTTGTCAAAATCTCCGGCATCCAGCGATTTGTCAAAGCTTTCGATCGCTGCTGAATAATCCAGATTATTAAAGCTTTCCAGTGCGCGGAAATAGGCAACACGCTGGTAAGCTTTTTTCACCGATGGGCTTTTAACTTTTATATTTTCGATCGAAGCCATTGCATCGCGGTAATTGCTGGTACTCATGTAAACTTTTACCAGATAATCATAGGCAACATCGTTTCGTTCAGAATTTGGATACAGGGCAATGTATTTGTCGAATGCCTTGATCGTTTCGTTAAATGGCGAGTACGATAACTCGTATGTAATTTTGGCATAATTAAACAACGCGTCCTCTTTGATTTTTGCATCGAAATCGAATTCCGAAGCCGCTTCAAAAGCTTGCCTTGCTTTATTTTTATCGTTGGTAACCACATAACATGCGGCCAGGTGATAATAGGCATTCTGTGCCAGTTCATCTTTTCCCTTGGATGCAATTTCGAGATGTGAAATTGCTTTGGCCTCCTGATTATTCAGGTAATAGCAATATCCAAGCATGTAGTTTTCTTCACGACCACGATTGCTTTTGTCCGAAAGATAGAATTCAAGAAACTCGATTGCTTCTTTAAACTGTCGAAGGTGAAAATACGAACTTCCCAGAATCCGCGCCAGTTCAGGCTGTTGGTCAGCCGAAACGGTATTGATCAGCGGAGCAGTATATTTTACCACCTCGCTGTATTTGCCTTGTTTGTAGTAAATCTGACTGATGTAGAAAGGGATTACCTTTTCGAAAACCGGGTTCTTCTGCAATTTCAGGAACTCCTGAAGCGCCGATTCGTAATTTCCTTTCAAATAATGAATATGTCCCCAGTAATATTTTGCCGGAGCTGCATACAAAGAAGTTCCCTCTTTTATATCAAAAAAATCCAGCGCTGCAGCATCCATTTTCTCAAGTTCAAAATTCGCGTAACCACGCATGTAATAAAAATGGGCAAGTTCGTCCCTGCTCAGTTTACTTTTATCGAAACCATCAAAAGATTTCAGAACGGCAGCAAATTTCCTCTTGTCGAAATTATATATCGCCAGTTCGAACAAAGCCCTGTTCCTGAACGAACTTTCAGGAAACTGGTACATAAAATCTGCGATCTGCCCGTCGGCATTTCTGTTGTCGAGTTTTAATCCGCACAATGCTTTGTAGAACATTGCTTCAGCCCTGACCTCCGAATTTTCATCCGCTTCCCTTACAATCTGATCGAACTGATTGATTGCAGAAACATAATTCCGGGCTAAATAAAGCTCTTTGGCTTTTAGGATATCCAGACTGGGAGATTGATAGTAAACTGTATTTTGGGCAGATAAAAGGGTTGGCATAAATGCAACCCAAAATAGGAAAAGTATAAACCGTTTGGTCTTCATCGTATGTTCTGGTATTAGAATGATTCAGATAAATTGTAAAATTATCAATCAAATTCGACTTGGATACACAAATTGTACCATTTCTATACAAAAACTGATAATTAGGTTCTATTAGTATTTGGTTGGATAAAAAAAATTAGTTTTGCACCTATACCAATCCGTATTGCCATGTCAGAAGAAAACATCATAGAACTCGTTAATGCAGACATCGTTCAACGCGATCATGTGGTACTTTCAGACATTAGTCTGGAAATAAAAACCGGCGAATTTGTTTACATGATCGGAAAAGTTGGAAGCGGAAAATCGAGCCTGATAAAAACGCTGAATGCTGAATTACCGCTTACAAAAGGAGAAGGAACCGTTGCCGGATTCAATCTTGCAGACCTCAAAACCCGTGATATTCCTTTCCTGAGACGTAAGTTAGGCGTCGTATTTCAGGATTTCAGGTTACTGACCGACCGCAACGTTTACGACAATCTTGCCTTTGTGCTGAAAGCCACCGACTGGAAAGACGCTACTGAAATTGAAGACCGCGTTTTGGCTGTACTCGATAAAGTGGACATGACCAACAAAATAAAATCGATGCCTCATCAGTTATCAGGCGGAGAACAGCAAAGGGTAGTTATCGCAAGAGCTTTACTCAATAATCCTGAAATAATTCTGGCCGACGAACCAACAGGAAACCTCGACCCGCAAACTTCGATTGATCTGCTGCAAATTTTTAAAGACCTGAACGAACAGGGAAAGACAGTTATAATTGCAACCCACGACTATCCGTTGATCCGCCGTTTCCCGGCTCGCATCATTACTGTTGATGATCAAAAAATTTACGAAACAGTGATTACGAAGAAAGAGAAAGGATGATGAAATGACACTGCCTGATTTTCGGAAGTCATTCGGTGGTCATTATTAGTCATTTAATTGTCATTTGGTGGTCATTTAATTGTCATTAAATTGTCATTAAAAGTAACTCCGAATTTTAGGAAAGTTGTTGAAGTCGATTGTTTTTTTAGCTCCGGAGGAGCGAACTATTTGTAGATAATGGCAATGCAAACGAGAAAATCGTCCGTGCCAAAACGTTCATTAAAGAAATAGACAACTTTCGGACGGAATGGGATTTAACTTCGCAAATGAATAATTTCTACAAAAACGGTTTTAATCTTACCTTCGCGTTTTTAAAAGTCAATATTTAATTTCAATTCACCGAAAAAACATTTTTTTTGCCAGTCATTGTGATCAGTTAAATAAGCGCGGTAGCCAATAACCGGTGTGCAGCTAAGCGATACTTTGTTGAATTGGAGAAGCTTTTTTTTCACCCCAAAACTTAAATCCAGAAAAGAGCGGTTAATTTTTATGGAGGATGTATTTGGGATTTGTTCCTCTGTAAGCTTATAGCTCAATAACCATCCCAAACCATAGCCAAATGTGTAAGAATCTAAAAAAAAAATTGTTTAATGGTACCGAGACATATACTGGCACTTTCATGCTAAAAAAATCCAGATTCCAGTAATTTACACCTCTATACGGCCACCATTCCTTTACATCATTCCTCCAAGCTAAATAGGCAACATGTTCTACGACTTTGTGTTTTCCGGATTCAATCCCAATTCCTGCTGATAATTGAATGGTTTTATAAAGCGGGAGATTTAACAAAAATTCGACCTCAGGAACAAGGGTAAGTTCATGTCCAGAAAAGGAAGAATTATATACCGGGAGCGTTAAACCAAAGTTTATAGTAAATCGGTCAATTTTCTCCTGCCCATTCATTGAATAATTAAACATTAAAAGGGCGATAAAACAAAAGAGACATTTCATTGCTGTTATTTTGTTTTTTAGTTGTCAAAGTATAATGACTTCAGATCTTCCTAAATTGGGTTCACTGTCCTTATTATTTCAGAAGAAATGGTTTGTAAATTTCCTGAAGTATCACTTCCTCATTTTCCCAGCAAAGTTCTTTCGCGGCTATTATCAGATTTTTCTTCCAAACTGCATTTTTCTCCTGATTAAAAAGCGCCATTTTGATGGTTTCGGCCAGATCTTTACGCTGATGTGTTTCGGCAATTGCTCCAATCCGGTATTGTTCAACAATTCGTTTCATCTCCGGAAGATTTGAAACCAGCACCGGAACTCCGGCCTGAATGTAATCGAACAATTTATTGGGCAAAGCGAAACGGTAATTCAACCCAAGGTCTTCTTCCAGCGAAATGCCCAAATCAGCCTGTCGGGTTATTTCACTTAATTGACTGATTGGCAACCTGCCTAAAAACTTCACTTTCGCTTCAAGCTGAAGTTCTGCAACCAGTTGTTTCAACTGAGCAGTAATATCGCCATCACCGGCAAGCCAAAGTTCAGCGCCGTCGATGTACATCATTGCACGAATGGCGGCTTCTATTCCGCGACCCAAATTGAGGGCGCCCTGGTATAGAATGATTTTTGGAGCTTCAGTTTTTTCATGAACTTCCGGCACAATTATGTCTTTATCAGAACAGGTAGGAAGATTGCGCACCACTTTAAAATCGACCTTGTACAAATCGTGGTAAACTTCTGCAATTGAGCCACAAACGGTATAAGCCGCGTTAACCTTTGGAACAAGCAATTTTTCCAGCCATATCCAGATTCCCCTTACAACCGGACGCCCAAGCAACTCCGGTACTTCCGTAAAATATTCGTGACTGTCGTACACCAGAGGTTTTCGCTTAATCCAGCTGGCCAGATAATTGGCAGGCAAAGTATCCAGATCGTTGGCAACCAATACATCCACCTTGATTGTCAGTAAAAAGAAAAAAAGGCGAATATTGTATTCGAGGTAGAATAAAAAGCCTTTCCGAAATAATAATTTCATCCGATGGATTCCGTAAATGCGGTCAACAGGACTGCTTTCAGGCAAAATCCGTCCAATTAAAACAGGTTCAAAACCCATCTTTTGCAAACTGACCATGACTTTGTGCACACGGTTGTCGGTCACCAGATCGTTAATTACGCTGAGCGAAACTTTTTTCATATATTTTAATTTTCACCAGCAGTGCCTATCCTGAAACTTTAACTCCAAAAAGACAAAAGACAAAACTGTAACGACTTGAATATCTTAATATTTAATTCCTCAATCGAACTTTACACACGGCCCTCATTCTGTGAATTTTTTAAGCCCCCTCTTTGGGAGGGGGTTGGGGGAGGCTATTCGTAGTGCCAAGTTAAAGGAAATAGCCCATTGTTCTGTTATATTTGCCGAAAATAATTCAGATGATCCGCACTTATACCAATTTTTCCCTAAAAAAACACAATACATTCGGAATTGAAGCCACTTCAAGATACTACTTCGAATTTACTGAAACTGAAGATTTTGCAGGGTTTCTGGCTTCCAATAAACAATGGCCGAACTGGCCAATCCTGATTTTGGGAGAAGGAAGCAACCTGCTGTTTGTAAACGATTTTCCAGGACTGATTATCAACCCGAATATTCCGGGAATCAGCATCGTACATGAGGATCGGAACAATGTTTGGCTCGAAGTTGGCGCCGGAGTTGTGTGGGACGATTTGGTTGAATATACCGTTTTTCACAAATGGGGCGGAATCGAGAATTTGTCATTGATACCGGGAAAAGTAGGCGCCGCTGCAGTGCAAAATATTGGCGCTTATGGCATGGAAATCCAGAACCAGATTGAATCGGTTACAGGTTTCGACCTCGAAACTCAAACAGAATACACCCTCGGAGCAGTCGATTGTCAATATGCGTACAGGGATAGTATTTTCAAAAATCAACTAAAGAACCGTTTTGTGATTACCAGCGTAGTTTTCAAACTCGATAAATTTCCGGAGTTTATACTGAACTACGGCGATTTAAAAACCGAAGTGGAGAAGTTGGGCAATGTTAATCTGCGAAATATTCGCAAAACAGTCGTACAAATTCGGGAATCAAAATTACCAGATCCTAAAATAGTAGGAAATGCAGGCAGCTTTTTTAAGAATCCTATTGTGGAACCTTCATTGGCGGAACAACTGCGGAACAACTTTCCAACGCTACCACAATATCCGGCAACCCAAGGGAAAACAAAACTGGCAGCCGGTTGGCTGATCGAACAATGCGGATGGAAAGGCTTTAGCCGGGGCGATGCAGGCGTGCACGAAAAACAGGCGCTGGTTCTGGTCAACTACGGAAATGCGACAGGCCGCGAAATCTATGAACTTTCAGAAGAAATTAAACAATCGGTTCAGGAGAAATTTGGAGTGGAGCTGGAACGGGAAGTGAATGTGATAAGCCTCCCCTAACCTCCCGAATAATCAGCGATTTTTTAGGCTCCATTTGCTTTAGTCGTATAAAATGTAAATCATTGAATATAAGATAATAAAATCATAAATTATAAAATAAAATGCGGCGGCCTTAGTGTTACTTTGTGGCTTGGTGTCTTTGTGGCATTAAAGAAAACTGCCACTAAGTCACCAAGCCACAAAGATCCACGAAAAAGGCATCCGCCATATTTAATTCTAGTAAATATTTTCATAAATCATTGTCAATCAATTCAATTTGCAAAGCTTAATTAAAATGAACTACATTAAATAAATCGCTGAATAATCGGGACAAGCTCTCCCAAGGAGGGGAATTTGGCCGCAACATTGGAAGACACTGTTATTGGAGTATCAGGACATGTCCTGACTTTACGATCAGTGCTCATGCGACTGGAATTTATCGGATGAGTAGTAAACCGATTCGAAATCATCGACTTCCTTCCTCAATAGAAAATAACCCCGTTATCACTTTTTCCGGCATACCACCAACCAAAATTTCATGGGTTCTTCGTTTTCAATGTGTTTCACGAGTTCGTCAATTTCACGCGACTCAACCAATCCGAAAGGCGAAAACTCTTTTTGAATTGATACTGAATCATAAAAGAAAACGGTCAATCCTTTCTCTATCATGAACCTGTTATTGCTTACAAATTTCCCTTTGCCGAATAGCTTATTCTTATCAGAGGCAACAACAAAAACCATCCATCCACCATCTTGTAGCTGGTCAAGGCATTTCTGCATGATTTTTCTACGATCAGTCTAATTGAATAAATGTAGCAGCGCAAAGCAAAAAATACCATCGTATTTCTCTTTGTCGAGCGGCATTTTAAACACCGAACCATGATGAATCGGAAAATCCAGTCCATTCTCACGAGCCAGATCAATGGCTGTTTTCGAAATTTCGATTCCGGTTACTTTAAAGCCCGCTTCTAGAAAAGGCCTGGCATTACGACCAAATCCAACTCCCGGAATCAGTACCGTTTTTAAATTGTTTTCGGTGAAAAGTTTACTTGTTTGAATGGCCGAATCTGTCGGTTCAAACGACCAGTTTGTGCCAATTTTTTGGAATTTATTGTCCCAGAATTCACTCATCTCTTTTATATTTTTGTACCTATGAAAATCATATCTGTAGTAATGTGGCCATCGGGCTCAGGGTATTCCTGAAGTTTAAGATGTCTGATCTCAAACCCGTTTTCAGCAAACGAATTCTCCAGATCGGTCCTGCTGTGATAATTGAAATTATTCATAAATCGAACGGCATATTCGGCAGCAAATTCATCAAAACGCTGTACCGAAATATCAAAGTTCTCCATCTTTTAGCTTTCTTCCTTCTCTGACTTTTCGAATTGCTCAACTACTTCTTTTGCCTTTTCAAAATCAACATTCGATACAAATATTTTCACTGGTCCGGCGCCTCCACCCACCACATTCCAGGGATCCAGAACGCCCATTCTTTCATCTTTGGTAAATGATTCGATTTCCGCATTATCCAATAAGCTTTTCAACAACGAGACTTCCCAGTCATTTCCAGCAAAAATTTCAACCGGGTAAATTTTATTTAATGGTGAAACCGGTTAAGGTTTTTAAATATTCAGCTTCGATACTGGCACCCAATCCGACTACCTCAGGAATAGTCACAATCCCGTTCTGTCCATATTTTATTCCTCCTGAAACCGGATCTTCACAAAACATCATTGGTGTATCGAAATCGCAAAAAGTAACATTATCGCTTGCCAAAGCCAAATGTGCTGCGGCGGTGAATCCGATTCTTGATTCGAGGAAACCACCGATTTGTAACTGGATATCGGCCTGTTCGGCCAACCGGATAATTTTCAAAGCTTTAAATATTCCTGAAGATTTCCCGAGTTTGATATTGAATGATTTCACTGCTTCCAGATCAATCAGCCGCTTGGCATCGTGATGATCGCAACACGATTCGTCGGCCATGATCATGATCGGACTTTCCCTTCTTATCCGCGATAATTCCATAAAGTTCCATCGGGCAATTGGTTCTTCGCAGAATTGAATGTTGTATGGAGCCAGTTCGTTTAAAACATGAATTGCAGAATCAACACTCCAACCCTGATTGGCATCCAGCCGCAATGGAATTTCAGCGCCGATTTGCGCACGAATTGCTTTAATTCTGAAAATATCTTTCTCCGGTTCATCACCCAGTTTAACCTTGATCACCTTAAATCCGCGATCTTTAATTTCCTGCGCATCAGCCGACATTTGTTCGGGATTGCCCAGACTTACAGTGTAATCAGTAATCAGCGTTTTGTTGTTTTGCCCACCCAGAAAAGCATACAAAGGTAGTACTGCATGTTGGGAAGCAATATCGTAAAGTGCAATATCAAAAGCGCTTTTGATGCTCGAATTGCCATATATTACCCGATCCATTTCTACAGAACAAGCTTCAATATCAAGTGGATTTTTGCCGATCAAAGCTTTGCCCAGATAATTGGCAACCAGATATGCAGTTTCCATACTTTCGCCGTTAATTGGCATAAATGGGCTACATTCGCCAAAACCGGTCAAACCTTCGCTCGTATGGATAACAACAATCACATTTTCAGCGTAATCGAAAGCTCCCAAAGAAATTACAAACGGCTTTTTTAGCCTGACGGGGAATTTATAGACTTCTATTTGGGTAATCTGCATGATTAAAACGATATTGAATCAGGAAAATTGACTATTCCAAAGACCGCCAAATTTAAGTTAAATTGTGATAACCTGATACACATACGAGATACAAAAAAATCGACAATTTATTTTGGTAAGATTACGAGTTCCGCATTTCCCAAAAAATCAATAAATTAACAGTTTGTTTTTTATACCGGAATAAAAAGGATATTTGCATTGATCAACGAATCGGAATCCATTCGGCACAGAATATAAAGGTTATAATATTCATTATGAGACAGCAACTGTATAAAATAATTTTTGAATCGGATACAAAAGCAGGAAAACTGTTTGATATAGTCTTGCTATGGCTTATTTTAATAAGTGTTACTGTAGTTATTGTTGAAAGTATTCCTGAATACCATGCCAATTTCTTTTCAGTATTTTATCTGATTGAATGGATTTTCACTGTACTTTTTTCAATAGAATATTTGCTTCGGATTTGGAGTTCGCCAAAACCATGGAAATACATTTTTAGCTTCTGGGGACTTGTAGATATTTTAGCAATACTTCCAACTTATATTGACTTAATGTCGCCAGGGTATCATTATTTATTGACGGTCAGAATCTTTCGGCTATTGAGGGTTTTCAGAATATTAAAACTGGTAAGGTTTAACAAAGAAGCACGAATATTACTCATCGCATTGAGAGGAAGCTCTTATAAAATAAGTGTTTTCCTTTTGGCAGTTATCTCAATGGTGACAATATTGGGAACCTTGATGTATGTTGTTGAAGGAAGTGAAAATGGATTTACAAGCATCCCGCAAAGTATTTATTGGGCAATTGTTACGGTTACAACAGTCGGGTTTGGCGACATTGTACCGAGAACGGTTTTGGGTCAATTCCTTTCGTCTATTGCTATGATTATCGGCTATTCCATCATCGCAGTACCAACAGGAATTATCACAGTCGAACTGTCGAAAAGCAAGCGATCCAATAATGTATGTAAGAATTGCAGTAACGAAAACCCTGAAAACGCTCATTACTGCAATCATTGTGGGGAGAAAATAGAGTAGAATATAGTGAGAGCCTGACTTTTTGTCCGACCCTCACTTCCCACTAAAGATTATTCTTCAGAATACCATTTAATCTGTTGCGACGCCCTCATTATAATCGCCAGAATTATAAACAGCCCGATACTTCCTGCCAACAGTGCATAATCCTGCAATTGCAAAATAGTGAAAAGGAAAATATACAATCCGATTTGTAAAAGGCTTACCCATTCAACCAGCTTTTTGCTTTTCAGGATTGAAAAGGAATACCATGAAATGAGCAAAGTAACTGAAACAGCCGAAATCAGGTAAGCCCAATTGAACCCGGTTTGTTCGCCGATGGAAGTGAGTAAAGCATAAAAAATCAGCAGCGCAAAAGCTACCAGCGAATATTGAAATGGATGAATACGGGTTTTGCTTTTCATCTCAATGAAAATGAAGATGATAAAATTGAGCGCAATAAACAGGATAGCGTATTTTACAGAGCGCATTGATTTCTGATAGTGATCGATTGGGATGAGCAGTTCAACCCCCAGAGTAGCCTCATGTGTATTGTATTTTCGGTCAACCCATTGCTGCGGAAAGTTACGGTTCAGATGAGTTACCAACCAGTTGGCGGTAAACCCATTGGCTGTAACGTTCCGATCTGAAGGAAGAAACCCTCCGGTAAAACTCGGTGAGGCCCAATCCGATTTCATATTGACTTCCGATGTTTTACCCAAAGCCTCCACCGACAGGTCTTCCGAACCGTTTAAAAGCAGTTCTATCTCAAAATTCAATGGCTGTGTCAAATCAATTTCACCAGCTTTTACTGTAATTCCTGATTG